>SAMEA3387442__coassemble_742_pt1 | contig 27853 bp, 20 predicted proteins | sample SAMEA3387442__metabat2_low_PE_009 | metagenome-assembled genome bin SAMEA3387442 (sample SAMEA3387442) | Felis catus | biome: Faeces | place: United Kingdom | collected 2012
TGAAGCACTGGTAGCACGGCACCGTTTTGCCGTATGAGTTGACGCAGGGTCTGCACACCGTTGCGCACACCCTCGAAATCGCAACCGGTAATCGTAATGCCGTCAGTGTTGATAGTCAGCGTGTATGCGCCGGCGGTACCGCCATCCTGCGAATCGAAATCCCACGAATCCGCAATACGCAATCTGATGAAGCCCGACCACATATCGCCCGTCGCAATATCCCAATCAGTGCCTGTCGCGGAACGTATGTCGGCAACAAGCTGATGCGCAAGCAGGAAATCGCCATCGCCAATCGCAATGGATTCGTTCACGCGCCCCGCATAGGGCAACAGCACCGTGCCTTCGCCGACCGTCATGCTGTTCGGTTCGGGAATGATCGCCCATTTGCTGGTGTTCTCGCTTGCCATCGATTCGCCTTTCGATTGTCGATTATCGATTTCAATTCTCGATTGTGATTCTCGGATTGCCGGGATTGCCGGATCTGGATTTCCGGAATTGTTGCGCTTGTTCCAGTCTGCCTGAAGTATCACGCATTCACGATTGCGGTTGCGCTCGTTTTGCCGCGAGCGCCGCGCCGATTGCGCCGATTGGTTGGTCCATGGCTGCGATTCTGATGTTCGATGCGATGTCGAGTGTGGTCAGGAATCGGCATCCTTCGGCTCTGCGGCTCAGTTCGGCTTGGATGACTTCGATGAGTGCGTCACCGGTTTTCGCCATGCCTCCGCCAATGATGATGCGTTGCGGATCGTAGGCTTGCGCGACGATTTGGATGGTGTCGCCCATGGCGTGGGCCACCATGGTGAGCACGTCGTTGGCATGCCCGTCTCCTTGCCGCGCTTTGCGGATGAGATCAGGCATGGGCGGGTTTGCGGAGGGCCAAAGTTTTGCCACGGCCCCGCCGGATGCCACGGTTTCCAAGCATCCACGCTGCCCGCATGGGCATTCGAATCCGTTGGGGTCGATGGGTAGGTGCCCGATTTCGCCGATGGATCCGCTGTACCCGTGTTCGGCTTGCCCGCCGCGCACGAGTCCTGCGGCCAGTCCCGTACCGAAGTTGAGGAATACGACGGTTGCGTTGCCGTCGACTTGTTCCACGAATTCCGCGGCTCCGACCGCAGCCGCGTTCACATCGTTTTCCACGTGCACCGGAGCGTGCATGATTGCGCTGACGCGTTCGCCAAGTTCCAACGTTTCAATATCAAGATTGACGACGTTGCTCACTTGCCCGGTTGCGCAGTTCACCTGCCCTGGAATGCCAATGCCGATGGGCAGCGCTTCGTTGGACAGTATGCGGGCGACGCGCACGATGTCGGTTACGACATTGCTTTCACCGGAGTGCGATGGCATACGGCAGACGTCGATGACGCGGTCTGTTGCGTCGAGCAGCACGCCTTCGATTTTCGTTCCGCCGATATCGATGCCGACGCATCCTTGCGAACGGCCGTTATGGTGCAGTCTTGCGTTCATTGCATGTACCTGCCTGAAATAGTGGGGCCCGGATTACGGTTGTTCTGTTGATCCAACTCCATGCGTGGCGTTTGCATGCCACGCATGGAGTTGGATGGATGCCCGTCAACCCTTGACTGCGCCTGCCGCGAGGCCGGCCTGCCAGTAGCGCTGCAGACCGAGGAAGAGCACGATCACCGGCAGTACGCCGAGCAGTGCGCCCATCATCAGCGATCCACGATCATTGAAGGTTGCGAGCGATACCATGCCATACAGGCCGAGCGTGACCGGCTTGAGGGTGTCGGAGGAAACCATCATCAACGGCAGCAGGAAGTTGTTCCACGTTCCCACGAAGAGGAACAGGAAGATGGTCACCATGGCTGGTGCGAGCAGTCGGAGCACAATGGTGAAGAAGATTCTCGCTTCACCGGCGCCGTCGATGCGGGCCGCTTCCAGCAGTTCGTTCGGTACGGAGGTTTGCGCGTACACGCGTCCGAGGAAGAAGCCGAATGGCGAAACGCAGCACGGGATGATGATCGCCAGCATGGTGTTGGTCAGGTGCAGTGCGTGGAAGATGGAGTACTGCGGAATGGTGAGCAGTGCGACCGGCATCAGCATGCATCCCATGACCACGCCGATGGCGATGGCCTTGCCACGGAAGTTGAATTTTGCGGTGGCATAGCCTGCCATCACCGAAATGATGGTGCCGATCAGTGCGGAAACCCCGGAGTAGATCAGGGAATTCAGCACCCAACGCCAGAATTGGCCACGGGTCCACCCCATAAGCTTCGAATAGTTGGTTGCGATGGCGTCGGGAATCTGGTCAAGTCCGACGGCGAACCACAATCCGTTGCTGCTGGTCAGCTGCGATGGTGTTTTGGTGGATGCGATGATGGCCCAATAGATTGGGAAGAGGAAGTAGATCAGCGCTACGACGAGCACGATCACGGTAATGGTTTTGGTGATCGGCGATGGGCGCATGGAGCGCGGCAGATCGTGTTCGGCCGCTTCGCGTTGCTTTTCCATCATGCGTTCCGCTTTTCTGCGGGCGCGTTCGTCTTTTCTTGCTGCGACTGCGTTGCTCATTGTTCGTTCGCCTTCCTCTCGACCAGTGCGTAGATCATGGCGAGAACGCCTGCGATCAGTGCCATGACGATGGCGACCGCCGATGCGGGTCCGTCACCGCCCGGAGTCAGCGTGCCTTGGGAAGTGTTCATGGCCATCATCATTGGCGTATAGGTTTTGGAGATGCCCGGATCGGCGGTCTGCATGATCTGCGGTTCGTTGAATAGCTGGATTGTGCCGACGATGGACAGCAACATGGACAACAGCGCCGCGGAACGCACGTTCGGCAGTTTGATGCGCATGGAGATCTGCCATCCACTTGCGCCATCAATGCGTGCGGCTTCGTACAGTTCGTGCGGAATCGCCTGCAGTGCGGCCAAGAAAATCAGCATGTTGTAGCCGGTGAACGTCCATGTGGTGATGTTTGCCATGGAAGCGAGCACAACGTTCTTGCTGAAGAAATCAACGTTTATTCCGATGGCCGCAAGACCTTTGACGATCGGCGAAATCTGACCGTTATACAGGTACACCCAAATGATGGATGCGACCACACCTGGAATGGCGTACGGCAGGAAGTAGCCGAGACGGAAACCCGTGATGTGCTTGACCACGAACGAATCGATGACCATCGCCAAAGCCAACGCGATGATGATCATCAGCGGCACCTGAATGAGGGTGTAAATCAGCACCCTGCCCACACCGGACCAGAAATTACCGGACGTAAGCACGTACTCGAAATTCTGGAATCCTACGAATTTATTCACCAATTCGCCGCCGCCGTACGCGCCGCCGCCCTCGGTGACCTGACGGAAGAAGCTGGAATAGATGGCATAGAAAATCGGGATGATGAATACGATGGCGAACAGCATGCCGAATGGCGCCATGAACGCCCATCCTGTTCGATTCTCGCGGCGTTGCGCATCAGTGCGCTTTGGTTTCGCCGCATGCGTTGTTGCAGTCATGATGTACCTATCTTTCGCATCGGATGCCACTCATCATTGGTGGCATCTTTCACAGTTCGAATCGCCGTATCCAAATCGTCATCACGGGAGAGGAGTGCCGGTTTCAGCCGCTCCGTCGAATCAGCTAGATCGATTCATAGGGAATATTCACAAGGAATATTTTCATAAGGAACGGTGTGGAGCCGTGTGTTGCGTTGGCTCCACACCGTCGTTGGAGGGGTTATGGAATCAGAGCGGGTGATCCCTGGTTCCATACGTCGATCACTTCGCCACGGACAGGCCGTAGTTCTTGAGGGTGTCGATGGAGGTCTGCTGTGCCACAGGGAACACGTCCGCCACCTTGCCGGAACCGTCGGCTGCCTTGTCGGCGGCTTCCTGCATAGCTGCGGAGACCGCGGAGTAGCCCGGCATGTAGTTGAATGCGACCATGTTGTCGTTGGCAGTAGCGAATTCCTTCATCACGTCTTGGCCGCCGTAGAATTCGTTCCAGGATTCAGGGGTCTTCGCGGTTTCGGTGCTGGCGGCCACAATCAGACCTTGGGAGGTCAGATCCTCAACCTGAGTGTTGAACCAGTCGAGGAATTCCATGGCTTCGGCCTTGTGCTCACAACCCTTGAGCACTGCGACGCCGGAACCACCGTCAGGGCCGGTGCTGGTGCCATTGCCGAACCAGTCACCGATCTGGGTGACACGCCAGTCACCCTTGCCGGTGTCTCCTGCGGAGTCCTTGAATAGCGGAGCCTCCCAAGCGGCGCCGATGTTGCCGATCAGCGTGCCATCCTGCAGGGATGCGTCGAACGACGGCGCCCAACGCGGGTTGGTCAGCGTGGCCTTGTTGTCGATCAGTTCCTGGAAGGTTTCAGCAAAAGCCTGCGAACCGCTGCCGTTGGTGTTGACCACCCAAGCGTCATTCTTGACGGTGTACCACGGGTCGGAAGCATTTGCCAAACCTGCGAAGATGTTGCCGGCCTCATCGGCTTCGTAATCCATGATGTACTTGCCGGACGCGGCTGCGGTCTTTGCCGCTTCGATCAGCTCATCCTTGGTTTTGGGAACCTTGATGCCCAGTTCGTCGAAAGCCTTCTGGTTGTAGAAGTACACAAGCGGGCCGGTATCTTGCGGCAGGCCGTAGGTCTTGCCATCAACCTGCATCATGGAATATGGGCCTTCGGCGAAGTCACTCTTGTACTTCGCGGCCTCTTCGGTCACGTCTTCGAGCAAGCCCTTGGTGAACACCTCAGGCACTTCGGCGTAGCCGACCTGTGCAAGATCCGGAGCATTGCCGGCCTTGACGTCGGTTTCCAGCTTCTTGATCATATCTTGTGCGGCACCATCGAACTTGGTGGCCTTGACCTGAATGTTCGGATGATCCTTGTTCCACTTGGCAACAATGTCTTTGACCAAGGTCATGCCTTCGGAATCCGGAAGACGGTGCATGTACGTGAGGTTGACGACCTCCCCGGAATCCCCGCCGGTGCTGGCCGTATTGGACCGCATCCTGCAAGACCCATGCACAGAGCCGAGAAAGAAGCTGCGCAAACCATCAAACGCTGAGTGTGGGATCGCATATCTCTCTCCTTCGTGAGATTATTCCGGCACCTCCTTGCACCGGATAGTCACAGCATACCTACGTAATCCTTTTTTGTCAAGTTTCCTTACATTTAAATCCGGCACGCGATTGCTATTCCACAAAAAAGCTGAAATTCCGCCATTTAGCGACAATCGTAAAGCAATCGCAATTCGAGGAAAAATGCCGTATACTCTTGTTTAGTAATCTTTATTGCCAATAAAAATTACATAACGCACTTGTATCGCCACACACTACAATATGTATCGGCTCCACACAAGAAAGCGAGGACATCGTGAGCGGCACCCAAGCAAAGGCATCACCTTCCGATATTCGAATCAGCAATATCACCGCCGCATTCGAGCAGCTTTTCCCCGCAACGCAAATGTCGCGAGCCAATATCGGCAAACTCATCGGACTTTCGCGCTTCACCACCAGCGAAGTGACCGGCGAAATGGTCGACAATCGCATTCTGCGCGAACTCGGCCCCGACAATCGCGAAGGGCGCGGTAAACGTTCGCAAGTGCTCGCCATCGACACCGATTTCTGGCGAATCGTCTCCGTCGACCTGTCGAATCCGATGCTCGTCAAAGGAGCGCTGGCGGATCTTTCCGGCAGAATCGTGGACCGCACCGAACTTCCCGTCGACCATGGCTGCAGCGTCAATGACGTGATCGACCTCTGCAGGCAGCTCATCAGCTCAAGGCCACTGCCGATCCTTGGCATCGGCATCGCGGTGACCGGCATTGTGGAACCCAACGGCGTGGTGCGCAAATCCGTGCACTTGGGGTGGAGCGAACTGCCGCTGAAAACCGAAGTGGAAAACGCCACCGGAGTGCCCGTGATCGTAGGCAACGACACCAATGCGGCACTTGTGGCGGAACGATTCTTCGGCGACTGCTCTCCCAATTCCATGCTCATCTCCATCGGGCGGGGCGTCGGCGCGGCATTATGCCTCAACGACGTCATCATCGAAGGAAGTTCCTTCACTGCCGGAGAAATCGCACACGTGGTGGTCGACCCGAACGGGCCAATCTGCGAATGCGGCAAACAGGGATGTCTCGAATCATTCGTTTCCGGCGACAGGTTGCAGCAACGCATCTCGCAGGATCCCGCCGCGCGTACGCATATTCTCACCGAAGCGGGCGCGTTGCTCGGGCGCGTCATGGCCATACCGGCAGGATTGTTGGATCTGCGCGACATTTCGGTATATGGTGCGCCGGAAATCGTCAATACTCAATTCATCGACGCGATGGAAAACGAAATCAGCCGCACCGTGGCCACGGATTATCAGGAGGCGCCGCAAATTCACCGTTGCAGGCAAGGCGAGGATCTCACCCTGCGCGGGCAGGCCACCATCGTGATCCGCACACTGGTGCCGACGATCCACGAACGCGGCTCCCTCATCGGCGAAGCATAGCTCCGGACGCCTTAGCGACCCAAAACCTCCAGTCGGTGGAGGAAGCTACCCGCTAACAGACCTGCTAACGTCCAAAAACCTCCAGCCACCGGAAGAATCGCCCCGTCTGCAACTCTCCAAGCATCCATATCCCTCCAGTCGCTGGAAGAATCCGGACCGCAAAATACCCCCGTACTGTCCAAAAACCTCCAGCGGGCGGAGGAATCCTCCCGCTGACAGGCCTTTTATCGTCCAGGTTGTTCCAGTGAGTGGAGGAACCCGGACGGGATGAGAGGCATGGAGACGAAAAGAATGAAAGGCCGCCTGCAGCGGATGGAGTGCTTCAGGCGGCCCTGGTTGTCGGAAAGGAAGGGGAAGTTCAGTTATCGGGATTCAGGTTGGCCCGCCGGAGTCGCGGTTCCAGCAGTTCCAGCGGTTTCAGCCACGGCAACCGCCTCGACGGCTTCCACGGTCTGAGCGTCGTCGGCTTCGATCTCACCGTTGGCGAGCTTCACTTCGAGCTCCTTGACGATCTCATCGTGCATCTTCTCAGTGATCTTCACCTTGAACAGAAACACGATCAGGCTCAGGATGATGAGCACGAGCGGAATGTAGAAGGCGCAGATCTTGAAGATGTGGATGTTGGATGCGGTCATGTCGGCTGCGGTCGCATTGCCGGTCATGCCAGCGGCCACGGCGATGATGCCGACGATGCCGTTGGACATGGCGCCACCGATCTTGTCGAGCATCGGGCGGACGGACAGGGTGACGGCCTCGTTGCGCTTGCCGTTCTTGAGCTGGCCGTATTCGATGGAGTCGGTCAGCGACAGGATGGCGGTCATCTGAATGAGGGTACCCGGCACGTAGAAAAGCACCAGAGCCACGAACACCATGATGATGTTGTCGGAGAAGATGCCGAGCATCACATAGCCGGCGATCATGGAGATCATGCCACCGATGTACAGGTAACGGCGCGGAATGCGCTTGTTCAGGATCGGGTACAGCGGAGCCATAACCAAGCCTGCGACCAGTGCGATCACGCCGGTGAGGGAGTATGCGGCCTGGTTGTCGAGGATGAACTTGAACAGGAAGATCAGCACGCCGGTGGTGGCCACGTTGGCGATGGCGTACAGCAGGTAGCTCAGGGCAACCCACAGCAGCTGGTCGTTCTGGAAGATGGCCTTGAAGGCTTCGATCGGGTTGCCGTTCTTCTGGGCCTTGGAGCGCAGGGCGCTCTCGTTCTCCTTGGTGCCGAAGGCAACGGTCCATGCGGTCAAGAGGCCGAGCAGGCCGACGATAATACCGAAGCAGGTCCAGCCGGACTGGCTTTCGGCGTGCTCACCGGTGAACACCCAGCTGAAGTAGGTGACGATCGGGATGACCACGACGGTGATGCCGTTGTAGCCGATGGAGCCGGTGAAGGAGCCGAGTGCGGTGTAGGTGGAGCGCTCGTGGGAGTCGGAGCTCAATGCAGGGATCATACCCCAGTAGGAGATGTCACGCAGGGAGTAGAACACGTCGAGCACGATGAAGGTGATGACGAACAGTACGATGAACCACGTGGTGTTCACGTTCACCAAGCCGAACAGGCCGGTGTACACTAGCACGATCAGCACGGACGAAATCGCGCCGGCGAGGAACTGCCATGGGCGGAAACGGCCCCACTTGGTGGTGGTGTTGTCGATGATGTTGCCCAGCAGCGGGTCGATGAAGATCTCCGCGATACGGATCACCACGACCAGGCCGGTGATGATGCCGATCAGCTTGGTGGCGACGCCTTTATCGACACCAGCGAACAAGGAGCTCGTCACATAGACGACGAAGTAGGTGCTCAGTGCGTTATAGAACGCGGACTGGCCAAGGTTGCCGCACGCGTACGCTACGCGCTGGCCGAGCTTTCCGCGACGAGCCGTGCCGTTCGCAGTAGTGGTCGTATTGCTCATTATCTCTTCTCCTTAGAAGATTTTGATGAGATCACCCGTTGACCTCGAAAATTGAGTATACGTTGTTTACTATCAAAAGTAAAATTCCTTAGTAAAAAAGCCCCCAAACGGCGTGTCGCAATCGCAGTTCTTACGATTATCAAATACCGACATCTGCAATCATGATTACTACCGCCATTTGCCGTCACCTATCGCCATATAAGTAAATTCAGTTGCAAATAACGCAACACGCAGATTTGCAATTTAAGTAAACAACGTTTACCATGCTAGTAAAAGAGTTTATTACTCTGAGTACACAAAAGTACACACCAACTAAACCTACATCAACAACGAAGTTATGTTTCGGAAACGAGGAAATCATGGCAGATAAGATCACCACCGCATCCGCCGCGTGGCTCACCGACCCCACGGTGTTCGCAGTGAATCGCACGCCGGCACATTCCAATCACGTGACCTTTTCTCACATTCCCGCGATCGGCGAGCCGAGCGATTTGAAGCAAAGCCTCGACGGCGAATGGCGCGTGGAAATGGTGCAGGCCTCCGACATCGATCTTGAGGAAGAGCCGTTCGCAGCCGAGGATTTCGACGATTCCGCTTTCGGCCGCATCGACGTGCCCTCCCACCTGCAGAACGCGGGATACATGAACCACAAGTACGTGAATATTCAGTACCCGTGGGACGGCCATGAGAATCCGCAGGAGCCGAACGTTCCCGAAACCAACCATGTGGCACTGTATCGCCGCACGTTCACCGTCGCCGAGCGTCTTGATGCGGCCCGTCAAAATGGCGGCACCGTCAGCATCACGTTCCACGGCATGGCCACCGCGATCTACGTGTGGGTCAACGGCGTATTCGTCGGCTACGGCGAAGACGGCTACACCCCGAACGAATTCGACATCACCGAAGCGCTGCACGACGGCGAAAACGTCGTGGCCGTCGCCTGCTACGAATACGCAAGCGCATCCTGGCTGGAAGATCAGGATTACTGGCGTTTGCACGGCCTGTTCCGTTCCGTGGAACTCGCCGCACAGCCGCATGTGCACATTGAAGATATGAAGGTCGAAGCGGATTGGAATCCGGAAACCGCCACCGGTTCGCTCGACGCGCTACTCGCGGTGCGCAATGCGAAGAATGCCGCCACCGTGTCGGCGACGCTGAAGGATTTGAGTGGCAATGTGGTGTGGGAAACCGCATTGGCCGCATCCGACGAAACCGGCATCGTTTCCGGCTCGTTGGACGTCAAGCCGTGGAGCGCCGAGAGCCCGGCACTGTACGAACTGCAAGTTGTGGTGATCGGCCATGATGGCGCGATCGTTGAAACCGCAACGCAGCGCGTCGGCTTCCGTCGCTTCCGCATCGAAGACGGCATCATGAAGCTCAACGGCAAGCGCGTGGTCTTCAAGGGCGCCGACCGCCACGAATTCGACGCGAAGCGCGGCCGCGCCATCACCAGGCAAGACATGATCGACGACATCACGTTCTGCAAGAGGCACAACATCAACGCCATCCGCACCTCGCACTATCCCAACCAGGAATACTGGTACGACCTGTGCGACGAATACGGCATCTACCTGATCGACGAAACCAATCTTGAAACGCACGGCAGCTGGTGCCTGCCGGGAGACGTGGTCACCGAGGATTCCGCCGTTCCGGGCAGCAAGCCCGAATGGGAGGGCGCGTGCGTGGACCGTGTGAACAGCATGATGAAGCGCGACTACAACCATGCTTCCGTAGTCATCTGGTCGCTTGGCAACGAATCGTATGCGGGAGACGTGTTCCGCGCGATGAGCGTCCGCGTGCACGAACTCGACCCGAACCGACCAGTGCACTACGAGGGCGTGACCCACAATCGCAAGTATGACGACGTGACCGACATCGAAAGCCGCATGTACGCGCACGCCGACGAAATCGAGGAATATCTCAAGTCCGATCCGAAGAAGCCGTATATTTCCTGCGAATACATGCACGCCATGGGCAATTCCGTCGGAAATATGGACGAATATGTTGCGCTGGAACGCTACCCGCAATATCAGGGCGGATTTATTTGGGATTTCATTGATCAGGCGATTCTTGTGCGCTTGCCCGATGGCGATGAACGTCTCTGCTACGGCGGCGATTTCGGCGATCGTCCGAGCGATTACGAGTTTGCCGGAGACGGTATTGTGTTCGCCGATCGCACGCCGTCGCCAAAGGCGCAAGACGTCAAGCAGCTGTATGCCAACGTGCGCATTGTGCCGGGTGAAACCGGCGTTGAGATCGCGAATGACAATCTGTTCGTTTCCACCGCCGACTATGTGTTCGTTACGCGCGTGCTTGCGGATGGTGAGCCGGTATGGCAGGCCGAACAGCGTTTTGATGTGCCGGCTGGCGAAACCAAGCACTTCGATATTGAATGGCCGTTGGAGGCCTACCGAGGCCAAGCCAACGAGCTCACGCTCGAAGTGAGCCAACGCCTTGCCGCCGCGGAAGAGTGGGCGTCGAAGGGCTACGAGCTGTCGTTCGGCCAGACCGTGGTTGCAGGCTCCAAGCCGGTTGCTGCCAGCGAGACGAAGCCTGTTGACGGCATCGTGACCGTTGGCCGTTGGAATGCTGGCGTGCAGGGATCCGGTCGTGAGATTCTGCTGTCGCGTACGCAGGGCGGCATTGTTTCGTACACGCTTGACGGCCGTGAATTCGTGCTGCGCAGGCCCACGCTCACCACGTTCCGCGCGCTGACCGACAACGATCGCGGTGCAGGCCACGGTTACGACCGCGCGCAGTGGGTCGGCGCAGGCCGTTACGCCAAGTGCGTCAACAACACCATCGAACAGGTCAATGACGATACGCTGAAAGCCGTATACGAGTACGAGCTCGCCACTCCGCAGCGCACGCACGTCACCATCACGTATGTGGCAGATACCACCGGCAAGCTGCACTTGAGCGTCGACTATCCGGGTGAAACTCAGGAAGCCCCGACCATTCCGGCTTTCGGTTTGGAATGGACGCTGCCGGTCGAATACTCCAACCTGCGCTTCTACGGCCCCGGACCCGACGAAACCTATGCCGACCGCAAGCATGCCAAGCTGGGCATTTGGAACACCAACGCTTACGACGACCATGCGCCGTACCTCATGCCGCAGGAAACCGGCAACCATGAGGATGTGCGTTGGGCTGAGATCACGGATGATGCCGGTCATGGCATGCGTGTGAGCCGTCACGGCGAATCAGCGTTCGCGCTCAGCCTGCAGCCGTACAGCGCATTCATGTTGGAAGAAGCCCAGCATCAGGACGAACTGCCCGCTCCGAAGCACATGTTCCTGCGCGTGCTCGCCGCGCAAATGGGCGTCGGCGGCGACGATTCCTGGATGAGCCCGGTGCACCCGCAGTACCACATTCCAGCCGATAAGCCGCTCCACTTGGATGTGGATATCGAGCTGATCTGACACGTTGGGGCATGCCGGTTGCCCCAACAATTACAGGGGGGATCCGCGTATTCTGCGGATCTCCCCCTGCTTGCGTTATTGCGTTACCGCGTTACCGCCAATTTGCATTGGCGCTCATTGCCTCATATCATGCTCACCGCTCACCGCTGCGGATAGGAATCCTCAAAGAAGCGACGCTCGAGATGCACGATGGTGCGGAACACGTCGGCCTCCGAGCCATCCACCGACGCATACTCGTTGACGAGCGCGATCAGGCGGCCCGTCCAGGCGCGGAAATAATCGCCCTCATGCAAATCAACCCAACCCTTGTGCGCCGGAATCTGCTGAACGACGCCAGCGTCGATGGTGCGCTTGGCCCAGGCAAGATAAATCCATTCCATGCAGCACAGCGCAGTAATGAGTTCTTCCCAAGTTCCCTGAACCAGCTTGGTCAGATATTCGCAATATTCACGATTTGCCGGAGTCTGCTCGGAATTATTGTATTCTTCGTCAGTAATTCCGTATTCCTTAAGGAATCCGGTAAAATATGTTGCTTCATTGTCAGCAAACCATTGCGATTGTTTCGCCAGCATATCTTTGGTTTCCTGACGCGGCGCAAGTTCAATCGCATGTGCCATGATGCCCTGATTAAAGAACTTGAAATCCTGAATTAAATAAGATTTCAAAATCGATTCTGGAAGTGTATCATCCAGCAATTCATTCACAAAACGCGAATTGATTGCCTGATTCCATTCGTCGGCCGCCGACATATACAGCTGATCGGCTACGGAACCCGGCTCGGCTCCCAACCACGCATAATCGCCGCTTGCGGACTGCGGCGCTTCCGGAACATGATTCATGGTCACAAGACCCCCCTCGGTTAATGCGGCCAATGCAAACGCAACGCACATCTCCTCGCTCCGTTCCGCCGTGGCTCGCTGTGATGGCGCCATAATAGCCGCCGTTCCCAACGTACCGAACGCGCCACCGAAACGCAAGAAGCAGAACGCTTCCATGACCGCCATGACCGCACTCAATCTCGGCGAATCATTGCGCGAATTTGTTGAGGCGGCGATCGTAGGTCATGAGGCCGTTGAGCTCTTCTTCGACGTCGGAAACCTGCGTATACACGTAGCCCGCCAATCCGCGTGATTCCAACGATTCCGCCGAATCAAGCACGGAACGGACGGCAGTGCGCCAATCCTCAATCGAATCGTATTCACCGTAGCCGTACGCGCGCGAAACCGCAGCATGATCGGCAACCAACTGCGCCAATCCTCCGAATTCCGAAATCACGAACGCACGAACGCCATGCTGCGCAACCGGCAACACCGCGTAATGCGCGGCACGACGACGCCGCTTATGCCGCTTTTCATATTCGGCCACATACCCACGCAACGGCCCCTTATCCGGGTAGATTTCCAGCGGACGGAAGTAGTTGTGCACGCTGTGAACATCGCCGCAACGCTGGTCGTACCAGCCACTCGTGGCGTCGATCGGGCGCGTCGGGTCAAGCGCATGAATGCGTTCCGCCGCATCGCACGCGTCGAACTGCCCCCACCCTTCGTTGAACAGCACCCACGTGACGATCGACGGGTGGCCGGCAAGCATGTGCACCATGGCATCGCAAGTGCGCGACCAGTCGCGGCGGTACGTCGAATCGTCGGCACCGAGCGCCGCGAAATGCTTCGCCGTGTCGTCGCGGTACTTGTTCCATGTGGCACGCATGAGCGTCGGCTTGCGGTTGGTGACCCACGCGTTGTATTCGCCGCCACCCGACACCGCGTCCTGCCATACCAGCATGCCGAGGCGGTCACAATGGTAGTACCAGCGCGCCGACTCGATTTTGATATGCTTGCGCAGCATAGTAAAGCCGGATTCCTTCATGGCGATTATGTCATGCACCAGCGCTTCATCACTCGGCGCGGTCAGCAGGCCGTCCGGCCAATAGCCCTGGTCGAGCACACCCTTGAGGAACACCGGCTTGCCATTGAGATGGAAGCGCGCGATACCCTTCAAATCAGGCTTAATCTCAACCGTGCGGAACGCGCAATACGAGCGCACAATATCTTGCTTTTCCTGCGATTTCGCGGGTTTCTCTTGAATTTCCTGCGATTCTTGCTGCAGCTTTTCCTGCTTTCCCTGCGATTTCGCCGCACCAAATTCCAGCGTCGCCGTCACGTCATACAAATACGGATCGTTCGGCGACCACAAGTGTTCGGCCCGCGTTGCGATTTCCGTGCGCACCTTGCGCATGCCAGCCGGCAGCAATTCGTCCGCGACGATCGTGCCGTCCGCGGGATCGGCTACGACGATATGCAGTTTGGCATTCGGCTTGTCTCCGCCGATTTCCGCGCGAATAAACAATCTGCCGTCGGCGGCGCCCTTCAGCGTAAGCGTCTGCACGTACGCTTCCGGCACGATCTCCATCCACACGCTCTGCCAAATGCCGCTTTGCGCGGTGTACCAAATCCCCTCGCGCTCGATTTTCTGCTTGCCGCGCATTTGCGTGCCCGAATCGTTCGGATCGTACACGCACAACGCAATCTCGAAAGCATCATCGGGATCGACGAATGCCGAAATATCGACGTCAAACGGCAAATATCCCCCGACATGCATCCCTGCAAACTGCCCGTTGATAAAGCAGGCGCACACGTAATCGACCGCTTCGAAATGTAGCATCAAGCGGTTCGCATCGCCGATCTGCCGAACCGCTTCCCCTCCCCCAAGCGTCACGGGATGCACCACCGTGCGATACCAGATCATATTGTCTGGGTAAATCGTCTGATGCACGCCGGAAAGCGCGGATTCCGGGGAGAACGGCACCAAAATCTTGCCGTCGAACGTTTCGGGGATGGCCGCTTCCTTCACTGCCTGCACCGCTTCGTCACGGGTGAGCACAGCCGCGGATTTGCGCCATTTCGAGCCGTTGCCGCTTTCGGGAATGGATACGATCGCGTAATCCCAGAATCCGTTGAGCATGGTGTGATTGCCGCGCACCATGGTTGGGCGCGGATGCTCGTTCAGGATTGGCGTGCGGCCGTTTTCCAGTTTGCGTTCGCCGTCTTTTGCAGGGCAGAACGCCTTGTGGGCGTCGTTGGAAGACAGCCATTCGCCGGCGATCTGTTCGCCCCAAGGCGTCCACAACTGCTGCAGCGGCTCTTGGGAACGCATTTTCGTAGGCGCGGCTTTCAACACTCGCTTGACGTCCAACATAAGAGCCTCCCTGCAGCATCGCATTTCCCTCAACTTCCCCATTGTAACGAGAGGAATGGCAAAGAGAAATAGCGATTGTTACGGATTTTGAAATCGATTCAATCCGGATTGCACTATAGATTTGTAAAATCGTATATAGAAAGTCGAATATTGCACATTAGATTTACAAGTCAGATTTGCAAAATCAGATATAAAAAGCCGGTGCAAGAACTTCGTAATTCCTTGCACCGGCAATCAGAACAACTCACCTTAGCGGCAAATCAGGCCAAATCAAGCCGAATCCCCAGGTGAATCAGCGAATCAGCCTTCCAGCTTGGCCTTTTCGGCGGCAAGACGGGCCGCCTCGGCCTCACGACGAGCCTTCAGCTCCGAATCGAAGCGAGAGAGCTCCTCTTCAACGGCCTCCGGCGGAATCTTCGCGAAAATCGGATGCGGCTTCGGCACTGCAGTGCCGGCCACGATCGGCTCGGAAGCCCACGGATGCACGGTTTCGCCCAGCTTGTAGTCGCCGGTGATGATCGGATACATGAAGCCCGGCTTGTCGAGATCCTCGACCTCTTCCAAGCGCGGCAACGGCGAGAACGTGCCTGTGCCGCCGAGAGCCTCCCACACCTTCTGCGCGGAATGCGGCAGGAACGGGGCCAGCAGGTGGTTCGCGTCGGACACGGCCTGGGCGGCAACGTGCAGCACGGTGCCGAGGCGAGCCGGATTGTCCTTGATCTTCCACGGCTCGGTGGCGGAAATGTACTTGTTGATGTCGCCGACCACGCGCATGGCTTCGCTCAGCGCGTTCTTCTGGCGATGGTTCTCGATCAGCGAACCGACCGTGTCGAACGCGGCCTTGGTTTCGCTCAGCAGAGCGCGATCCTCATCGGTCATTTCGCTCTCATCGAGCGCCGGAATCTCACCGAAGTTCTTGTTCATCAGATTGGCCACACGGTTGACGAGGTTGCCCCAGGAAGCGGCAAGCTCCTCGTTGTTGTGGCGCACGAACTCAGCCCATGTGAAGTCGGAATCGGAGCTTTCCGGACCGGCCACGGAAATGTAGTAGCGCACGGCATCCACAGGGCAGCGGGCGAGAATGTCCTTCACATAAATGACGATGCCACGCGAAGACGAGAACTTCTTGCCTTCCATGGTCATGAATTCGGAAGCCACGACCTGCTCCGGCATGTTCAGCGGACCGAGCTTGCCGGTTTCGCCGCCCTTGGAGCCCTGACCGTTGTAGCCGAGCATTTCGGACGGCCAGATCTGGGAGTGGAACGTGATGTTGTCTTTGCCCATGAAGTAGTAGCCCGGGGTTTCCGGATCATTCCACCATGCGCGCCATGCTTCCGGATCGCCCTTGCGGCGAGCCCATTCGATGGATGCCGACAAGTAGCCGATCACCGCGTCGAACCACACGTACAGCTTCTTGTTCGGATTGTCGATCCAGCCGGCAACCGGAACGGGAATGCCCCAGTCGATGTCACGCGTGATGGCACGCGGCTTGACTTCCTTGAACAGGCCGATGGAGAAGTTGATGACGTTGGTACGCCAGCCTTCGCGGGTCTTCAGCCATGCGAGATTGGCTTCGGCGAGCGCCGGCAGGTCGAGGAAGAAGTGTTCGGTTTCCTCAAAGCGCGGGGTTTCGCCGTTGATTTTGGAAACGGGATTGATGAGCTCGTCCGGGTCGAGTTCGTTGCCGCAGGCGTCGCACTGGTCGCCGCGGGCACCGTCGGCACCGCAGATCGGGCAGGTGCCTTCGATGTAACGGTCAGGCAGGGTGCGGCCGGTGGACGGCGAGATGGCGACCTTCTGGGTGCCCTTGTAAATGTAGCCGTTGGCGAGGCACTGCTTGAACAGTTCCTGCACCACCTGCTCGTGATTGCCGGTGGTGGTGCGGGTGAACAGGTCGTAGCTCAGGCCGAGATCGCACAGATCCTTGGCGATCACACGGTTGTAACGGTTGGCGAGCTCCTGTGCGCTGACGCCTTCCTTGTCGGCTTCCACCAGGATCGGGGTGCCGTGCTCGTCGGTGCCAGACACCATCAGCACGTCATTGCCCTTCATGCGCTCGTAGCGCGCGTATACGTCGGAGGGCACGCCGAATCCGGCGACGTGACCGATATGACGGGGGCCGTTAGCATACGGCCAAGCAACATTCACCAAAATATGACTCATGGTGCCCGATTATACAAAGCGCCATATCCCGCATTTTCCATGTATTTCGGTAGTTGGATTTTTATTGGAGGATGGACGTGCGATCGTCGATTTCAATCGTTTGAAATAGTTTGCATCATAATTTGCATATCTGCCGATCTATCCACATTGTTGCATTACGTAACAATCATTTTCCACATATCCACAGATTTTCGGGGGCTGGTGGCGCAACGGAATTCGAATCCGCTACGGTACCGTCATGGACACTCCACCACCCCTTCTGGGCAACGATGACCTTCCGGGCCCGATGTGCCTGAACCTGCTGGCCTCATCCGGCGCGCTGTGCAAGCTCGACAGCGTGAACGCCTATTCATGCCACGATTCGGACACGTTGTACGGGCGGGCCTGCATCATCGCGACATTGCTGCCGAGCCGGTCCGTGGCATGTTCACGCACCGCCGCATGGGTTTGGCTAGGCGGCACCTTCCCCGAATCCATCGACATTATCGCGAAAGCCCACTATCGAGCGCTACGTTACGGCCGTAAAATCAACGTTTTCAACCGTCTCGCACCAAACGAACACACCATCAAAGTCGGTCCGATCATCGTGACCACGCCTGTTCGCACCGCATGCGATCTCGCATTGAACTGCACCCCCGAAAGCGAATCGTTGGTTTCCGAAATCATCTGCATGCTCATGCAGGAATTTCATTTCCGCTCCAACGATTGCATGCAAATCATGCAGGAGACGAAGCATATTCGCAACGCGCCACAGGCGCGCAACTACATTCTTGCGATCGACGGAAGAAGCGACGAATATGAGCGCAGCGCATAGCAGGCATAAGGCGCGGCACGCGACGCACGCCGACAGGATAGGTGCCGACAGAGCAAACGGATTCCGCAGACTGCTCGGAATCCAAGAAAAACGCAGGCCACGGACGCATCGCGCGACGCATCGGGATGCGCGGAATCTCGCACACCGTGCACAGCGGACGCGCCGCGAACCGCCGCCATACCAGCCCAAACCGCGGCCGAAACCGCTGGTGGATCCGCCGTCTCCCCCAATTCCATTGACGCCGCTGGTGGCGTGCAGTCCGGACACACCGCAGGACGTGCTATGGCATATCGCGGAATACGCGCCGCAACTGCGCAAATGGCTGGTCGCCAATCCTTCCGCAACACCGGCGATGTTGGACTATCTTGCGCAAGTCGGCGGGTCGGACGTGGCCCGCGCCCTGCAAATACTGCTGGAATCGTTGGAATCGTGCGGATCGCAAGCATGCAGCTAACACTTGCGCGACGGGCAATCGCACGATAGGCAATCGCCGGACGGTAACTAATATGGACTCACTGCTTCATCGCAAGAACCGCATTGTAGACCTGCTTGCGATTAGCCAGCGAGCCGTCCGCAAGGGGATGCTCGGCAACGACCTGCGAAATCGCGTCTTTGATGCGCAGATTGTCTTCCTGCGCACGGTCGATCGACAGCACCGCCAAGTCTTCGACGCTCAACGATGCGGGGGCAGCAGCGTCAGCCTCCTCTTCGGAAGCGCCGGCAACGACCAACACCATTTCGCCGCGCGGCGGCTCGTCGATCACGCTCTGGCGAATCTGCGCGATGGTTCCGCGACGGATCTGCTCAAAATCCTTGGTAAGTTCACGGCAAAGCGCCATCTTGCGGTTCGGACCGAACACGTCAAGCAGGTCGGCCATGGAATCGTCGATGCGATGCAGGGTTTCGTAAAACACGATGGTGCGGCGTTCAGAACGCAGGGTACGCAGGTATTGCACGCGTTCGGAATGCTTGCGCGGCAGGAATCCTTCATAGCAGAAGCGGTCGGTGGGCAGTCCTGAAAGGCACAGCGCGTCCAGCACTGCGGACGGGCCGGGAGCGCAGGTGACGGGCAGACCACGTTCGATGGCGCGACGCACGATCGCGAGGCCCGGATCGTTGATGGTCGGCATGCCCGCGTCGGACACGACCAGCACGGTAGCGCCGGTTTCCACCTGATCGAGCAGACCGTCGGACTTGTCTCGCTCGTTGTGATCGTGGTAGGCCACCACGCGGCCGTTCACGTGCACGCCGAGACGGTTGGCGAGCGCGTAGAGACGGCGGGTGTCTTCGGCGGCCACGATATCGGCGCGTTCCAGGAGCGCAATGAGGCGTGCGGAGGCGTCGGCCGTGTTGCCGATCGGCGTGGCAGCCATCACCACCGTGCCTTGCGGAACGTCGGTTCCGCACACGAGGGCGTCAAGTCCCGTACCAGACTGTTCTGTTCCAGACTGTTCCGCCGCTGTCGGCGATTCTGCCATCTCCGCCGTATTCACCATTCCCGCAGTTCCCGTTACTTCTGCCGTATTCGCACTCAACTCATTCAGTTTCAAGTCCAACGTCTCATTCATGCGTTCCATGCCTTCAGCCTATCCAACGCAAAGGAAAACAGCCCTCCCCGCGTCCTAAACCCCCAATCGCTGGAACAATCCGGACACAAAACAGACCCTCAGCGGGGTGATTCCCCCACCCACTGGAACAATCACCCCGCTTACAGCCCCAGTAACGTCCCAAAACATCCAGACATTGGAACAATTCGGACGCCAACAGGCTTAAAAACGTCCTGATTCTTCCAGTGACTGGAAGAATCCGCCCGCCTACAAGACTAAAAGCGGGCAGATTCCTCCACCGACTGGAAGAATCCGCCCGCAAACGCATGTTTACACCGCGCACACGTACTTACCTCGTGTACATACGTGGCAGCGAATCGGCCATGCGTATGAAGCTGTTGCGCGCGAAAGCGTTGAAATCGCGCGCATACGGCGATTCCGGCAGCGGAGTGCCATATGCGCCCGTGCCGGCAGCGCCCGAATCATTGCCCCAGACCGCCGGATATGCGCCGGTCACGGCATGCACGTCGGAATCCGTATCGGGGGTAATCACCTTGCTGGTTTCGTTTTGATGACCGAACATGGAGAATTTTCCGGCCGCCGCATGCAACGCTTCGAGCAGCGCCCGCGATTGCCGATTCAGATTCCCATCAACCGATTGCGCAAGATTTTCCGCCACGATTCACACTCCCTTGTATTTGCCGTATTCGCCTAGTCTTGCATTGCCCCAACCGCTCTCGCATTGCCTTACTGCTGTTTCCACGCTATCTTCCGCGCCATCGAAACACACTTTCGTACCGTCAACATGCGCGATTCGTGTTCAGCGGCCCCACTATTTGATTTGTTGACCTCACGATTCCGTTTTTCGCCGCCTTTTTTCAAATCGTGAGGTCACCAAATCAAAATCATGAGGTCACCCTCCCCCAAAAAAACCAAAATCGTGAGGTCACAACGCCAAATCGCAATGAGCGATACGCGATATACCGGATATATCGCACACTCTAAAGCCAAACAGCCAAATGCCAAACACCACCAAACCAAAATCACCCACCGCAGTTGGCACTTTGCGTCCGTTTGTGCAGATTTGCCAACCGTCGGGCATTACTAGGCGCCGCATTAGAGGGCCACTGGTAGGCTGACATTGGTTCCGCGAGGCCAACCCACACAAGGCAGCCTGAACCACTTAATTTTGGACGTTTAGATGTAAGGTACTCACAGAGAGCATTTCATGGGAATTATCAACTTCTTCATTAATCTGCTCAAGGATCCGCGCACGGCGATCGCCAGCTGGATCTCCATGGGCGTCGCCCCCACGCTTGGTTTCATCTTCCTGATTGTGTTCGTCGAAACCGGCGTCGTGTTCTTCCCGTTCCTGCCGGGCGACTCCCTGCTGTTCGCCGCCGGCTTCTTCGCCGCGCCCGACGCCCAGACCGGCGTTTCCGCACTACCGCTGTTCGCGCTGCTGCCCGTGGTCTGGTGCGCTCCGATCATCGGCGACCAGTGCAACTACTGGATCGGCCACTTCTTCGGCCGTCGCATCATCGAATCCGGCAGAGTCAAGGCTATGACCCCCGAACGCCTCGCCAAAACCGAAGGCATGATCGAAAAGTGGGGCCCGCTCGCCGTGTTCCTCGGCCGTTTCTTCCCGTTCATCCGCACGTTCATGCCGTTCATTTCCGGCATTTCCGGCATGCGTTGGAGCCGTTTCACCCCGTTCTCCGTGCTCGGCGGCCTGTGCTGGTCCACCCTGTTCACGCTGCTCGGCTACTTCTTCGGCGGCATTCCGGCCGTGCAGAAGCATTTCGAACTGGTCATCATTGCGATTCTCGTGCTGTCGCTGATTCCTACCTTCGTCGGCTTGCTCAAAGCAAAGTTCGGCAAAAAGAAGGCTGATGCCGCGACCGCGGAAGCCTGATCTTACGTTTTCTCCTTTTCTTGCGATTGCGGTGTCTTTCGATTTTTCGGAAGGCACCGTTTTCGTATGCTTTCGCATGCTTTTCCTGCAAGGGATATTCCGCAACACGCGAATCTCGCAGATTGCATTCGTACAGACTTCGTACTAGAATCGCGAGAGTTGTCTTGCTTAGCGTGTTGCTAGACATGACTTGGGGCCGTAGCTCAGTTGGTAGAGCGCTTCGTTCGCATCGAAGAGGTCGCGGTTTCGACTACCGTCGGCTCCACTAAGCCCGCTGCATTCATTCCACCGCAGCGGGCTTTTTCTTTTCCTAGCCACCAGACAAATCTGCCATACGTAAGCGAGATGGGGCGAAAAATCAGGCCTGGGATACGCGCTGACGCACGAAAGCGTCGAGCGAGGCCGCGTCAATGCCCTCGTAGCCCTTGATCGAGGCGAACTGCGGGCCGTTGGAATTGTCGATCTGCATGAACCCGGTCTGGCCGATCGTCGTCGCGCCGGAGGCGACGGCCGAACGCAGGCCCGACATGGAATCCTCAATCGCAATGCAGTACTTCATATCTTCCGGAGCGATGCCCAAGCGACGACCCGCCTCCAAATACGGGGCCGGAGACGGCTTCTTCTCAACATCATCATCGCCGCACACGTAGCCCGCAAACGCGCCAGCCGGCGCTTGGGCAACCAGATTCTCCGCAAGATGACGCGGCGACGTGGTGACCAGCATCGAAGGAACGCCAGCGTCACGCAGCGCGACAAGCACGTCTTCCACGCCTTCGATCCACGGAATGCGCTCGAATTCCTTTTGGGCGACGTAATCGATCATGCCCTGGCCGATCTCTTCAATCGACAGCTGGCAACCATGCTCCACCATGCGACGGGCCACATCCGGAACCGGCGTGCCCGAACCCTGCCAGGCGAGCTCCTCATCCCAATATCCGCCATGCGCGGCGGCGATTTTCATCTCACCCTCATGCCAATACGGTTCGGAATCGATCAGCGTGCCGTCCATATCCCAAAACACGGCCTTGATCATCAGGTTCGTCTCGGTCATGATGTTCCTTCCCTACGACCGTCGGACGCGGAGCACCGGATTTCCGGGCAGCACCGTCCATCGCGACTTCCACTGCCATTTCAGCAGAGCGGCAAGACGGCAGCATTCGCGAGTTGCGGCAAAACGGCAGACAACAAACAGGCATACAAGCGAGGCAAACGAAAAGCGCCCGGACGGTCCTCCATCCGAGCGCTTCCCATATCGACGCAATACTTCGCGCCTACGTATTCGCAAAATCATCCGATTTTTTTCACGAATTATCGGCAACCCCCATCGCTATAATCCATGAAATTCGAAAATTTCACTTGTATCGGGAGATTTGAAATTCACTCTCCCTGATTTTCACTGTTTTCCACAGCGGTTTCAGCGGCCTTTTCCGCATTTTCCGCCTTCCAGCGAGCGATGCAACGTTCCACGCGCTTGTATCCGATGATCTTCGGATCAAGCCCGGCCTCGCGGAAAATCGCGGCAGGCGAGCCACCTTCGGCATACCTGCGCATGCAATCATCGCGAAACTCCTTGGAGTAACAAATACGATACTGGGTGACCGATTCCACGGCATCCAGAGACCCGAGATACTTGCGGGTCTTAGCTGTGAACGCAACTCTTGGCACTGTACGCTCCTAACCTTTCCTGTTCTCGCCGCATATCTTACCCCCGCCTCCATGATTATTCATGGGCAAAGAGAACCATCTTTCACCGAAGCACCTTGACGACCGGAAGAATGACAGTTAGAACGCGGATACTCAACATTATTTCCCACAACGACGACATCGTCGCAGGAAGCAATGCATTTGGTAAAACTATATAACAAAACAGGCACATCTGTTGCCAGATATGCCTGTTTTTGAATTTTTTTTCAATGTTTTCTGAAAATCAGTCAATCCCCCAAAGCACGATAGACCTAGAAATCGGCTGAGAAACGGGTTTACCCCTCTCAATCCCCTCGTTTTCGCCTGCGACACCCCCACCGAGCGTGTCGTACGCATCAGCCGCGACACGCGCGGCCTCCACGGACTCGCGCGACGGCAGCTGACGGGCGTCGACCTGAATCTGCCGACGCCACATGCGAGCGCGGCGGGAACGTTCGATTTCCACAATGTCACCGTCCGCATCGGCCGCGAACACGCTGGAACCGGCCGGCCGGCGCAATCGCTCGACTTGCCGGCGCAGCTCGCGGTTCTCCTCTTCCAAGGAAAGGATCCGCGCGATGCCAGCCAGGTTGATGCCTTCTTCCTGACTCAGCTGCTGCGCTTTCGCAAGGCGCGAGATGTCTCGCAGCGAATACCGGCGAGCGCCACCGTCCGTGCGTTGCGGCACCACCAGCCCCAAACGATCGTATTGGCGGAGCGTCTGCGGATGCACGTTGGCGAGTTCGCCGGCGCGACCGACCGTGAACATCGGCAGTTCGATGTCGAAACCAACTTCATCCGCCCCGTCCAGATCGGCCCTGCCGGCCACGATCGCCATTGCGCACATGTCGTACAGCATTTTGGCCTGCCGCGCCGCACGGGCTTGGGAGGTCCGGGATGCGCGTGCCATGGCAATCAGCGCTCCTTGGCAAGTTCGTCAGCGAAATCGCCGCACTCCTTGTCGAATTCCTTTGCCGCATGCTTGACTTTCAGGCTCGGCTTGTCGGGAATGCGGATTTGCACACGCCCGATCAGATCGCCGTCGCCCTGCCTGTTGGCCACGCCCCTGCCGGAGATGCGCACTTCGGTGCCGCTGGACGAGCCTGCCGGCACTTTGAAGGTGACTTCGTTGCCGTCGATATCCTGTGCGGTCACTTTCGCGCCCGCCACAGCCTGACCGACGGTGATTGGCAGATCCATGATGATGTCACGCTTGCGCAGGCTGAATTTCGGATCTTCGGCAACGTTGATCTGCAGGTACAGATCGCCGTTTTTTCCGCCGTTACGACCCGGCTTGCCCTTGCCTGGAATACGGATTTTCTGCCCGTCACGCACGACCGCTGGAACATGCGTCTTGAACTTTTTTCCGTCGGCAGACAGTGAAACCGTTGCCCCCTTGACCGACTGGCGGAAAGTCAGATTGATCTTGGAATTGCGGTCTTCGCCATCTTCCGGCTGCGCAGCCTGCTCGTAGCTGCCCCCGTAGGGGTTGCCAGCCCCGGCAGGGCCACCAGCGCCGCCACCGAACATCGAGAAAATATCGTTGATATTCGGATTGCCGCCACCGGTCTGGAAGCGGATGCGCGAGCCATTGCCGCCCGTGCCATACGCTCCAGCGCCAGCGCCAGCGCCGAACATCGAGCCGAAAATGTCGGAGAATGCCCCCGCGTCGAATCCGCCCGCACCGGAGCCGCCGGCGAAGCGCGCGCCGCCCATGCCGAACTGACGGATGGCGTCGTACTTCTGGCGGTTGTCTTTGTTGCTGAGCACGTCGTACGCTTCGGAAATGTCTTTGAACTTTTCCTCCGCTTCCTTGGTCTTGTTCAGATCAGGATGGTACTTGCGCGCCAGCTTGCGGTACGCTTTGGTAATCTCATCGTCCGTGGCGTCTTTGGAGACACCGAGGACCTTGTAGAAATCCTTGCTCAGCCATTCATTCTCAGCCATGATGTGCCTCCTTTCACGAGGTTGCTGATGTCAAATGCCTGTTGTTGTTGAAATCGCTGTCACTGCGCTAGCTCTGCGGGGACGCCACGACCACGCGAGCCGCGCGAATCACGCGGTCGCCGATACGGTAGCCGGCTTCCACCACGGTGTCGACGGTTTCCTTCTCGGCCTGCGGATCCGGCTTGTGCAGGATCGCGTCATGCTTGGTCGGGTCGAAATCCTCGCCTTTTTCGCCGAACTTCTCGACGCCGAACTTTTCGAACGCCTTGTCGATTTTGGCGGAAACGGCTTTGAAGGATTCGTCCATTTCGCTGTGTTCGCGAATGCGATCGATGTCATCAAGTGCCGGCAGCAGTGCGGTCAGCACGTCGATGATGCCGTGCTGGCGGAAGCGTTCCTGCTCCTTCTGCGAACGATTGCGGAAGTTGATGAATTCCGCACGTTCGCGCTGAAGGGCTTCCAAGTATTCCGCCGCTTCCTTCTTGGCCTGGCCAAGCGGAGTCAGCGTATCTTCACCATCTTGCGTCGCACCATCCGCAGCATCGCCGTTTTCTTGCGATTCGGAAGATGCTGCGTTCGCTGCAGTTGCTGCAGAATCTGCAGAATCGGAAGTTGCACTTGCTGCAGAATCGCCATTATTCTGCGATTCCTGCGATGCACCGGCTGCAGGGGCGGCCTGCCCGGACAGGTTGTCCATGTCGGGCAGGTCGTTCAGATATTCGTCCTTGTTGAAGTCGGACATGATTACTTGTTGTCCTTGTCGTCATCGTCCACGACTTCGGCGTCAACCACGTCGTCGTCAGCGGGAGCGGAACCGGCGGCACCTGCGGCGCCTGCGGCATCGGCGGCACCCTGCTGTGCGTAGAGGGCCTGGCCGATCTTCTGGGCGGAGGTCATCAGCTCGCTCTGGGCGGACTTGATCTTCTCAATGTCCTCACCCTTCAGGGCTTCCTTGAGCTCGTTGACCTTATCGGTGACTTCCTTGGCCACATCGTCGGAGAGCTTGTCTTTATTGTCGTTGACGAGCTTCTCGGTCTGATAGGCGAAGGATTCGGCCTGGTTGCGGGTTTCGGCGTCTTCCTTGCGCTTCTTGTCTTCGGCTTCGTGAGCTTCGGCTTCCTTGACCATGCGGTCGATTTCGTCCTTGCCCAGGCCGGAACCGCCGGTGATGGTCATGGACTGTTCCTTGCCGGTGCCCTTGTCCTTGGCGGACACGTGCACAATGCCGTTGGCGTCGATATCGAAGGTGACCTCGATCTGCGGAACGCCACGCGGAGCCGGAGCGATGCCGGTCAGCTCGAAGGTGCCCAGCGGCTTGTTGTCGCGAGCGAACTCACGCTCACCCTGGTAAACCTGAATAAGCACGGACGGCTGGTTGTCTTCAGCGGTGGAGAAGACTTCGGAACGCTTGGTCGGAATGGCGGTGTTACGGTCGATGAGCTTGGTCATGATGCCACCCTTGGTTTCGATGCCGAGGGACAGCGGGGTCACGTCGATGAGCAGCACGTCCTTGCGGTCACCCTTGATGACGCCGGACTGCACGGCTGCGCCGACTGCCACGACTTCATCCGGGTTCACGGACTGGTTGGCTTCCTTACCGCCGGTGAGCTCCTTGACGAGCTCCTTGACGGCCGGCATACGGGTGGAACCGCCGACGAGCACCACGTGGTCGATATCGGAAACACCGATGCCAGCGTCATGCAGCACGTTGTTGAACGGGGTGCGGCAGCGACCCAGCAGATCGGAGGTCATGCTCTCGAAGTGGGCGCGGGTCAGGGTTTCGTCCAGATGCACCGGAGTGCCGTCAGGGGTCATGGCCAGGTACTGCATGGAGATGGAAGTGCTCGAAGAGGAGCTCAGCTCCTTCTTGGCCTGTTCTGCAGCTTCCTTCAGGCGCTGCAGGGCGATCTTGTCCTTGCTCAGGTCGATGCCGTACTTGTTCTTGACTTCGCCGACGAGCCAGTCGATGATCTTCTGATCCCAATCGTCGCCGCCCAAGTGGTTGTCGCCGTTGGTGGCCTGCACCTGAATGGTGGAGAAGCCGTCATCATCCTTGCCGATCTCCAGCAGGGACACATCGAAGGTGCCACCACCGAGGTCGAAGACCAGAATGGTTTCATCTTCCTTACCCTTTTCGAGGCCATAAGCCAGTGCAGCCGCGGTCGGCTCGTTGATGATACGCAGCACGTTCAGGCCTGCGATGGTGCCGGCGTCCTTAGTGGCCTGACGCTGAGCGTCGTTGAAGTATGCCGGGCAGGTGATCACAGCGTCGGTGACCGGCTCGCCGAGGTAGGCTTCGGCATCGCGCTTCAGCTTCATCAGCACCTGTGCGGAAATCTCCTGCGGAGTCCACTTCTTGCCGTCGATTTCAACGGTCCAGTCGGTGCCCATGTGGCGCTTGACGGAGCTGATGGTGCGGTCGACGTTGGTCACAGCCTGACGCTTGGCAACTTCGCCGACGAGGATTTCACCGGACTTGCTGAACGCCACGACGGACGGCGTGGTGCGAGCGCCTTCAGCGTTCACGATAACGGTGGGCTGGCCACCTTCAAGAGTTGCGATGCAGGAATTGGTAGTACCCAGATCGATGCCAACTGCGCGTCCCATAACTTGTCTCCTTTGTAGATAGGTTCGCTATGCGTTTTCTGTTCTGTTCGTTCTTTCGCCCGAGTTTCGGTTTGCCGTCTCTCGGACTTTCCAAAACTTGAGCCTACACCACTCAACTTTGAATCGCAAGCGATTATTCCCAAATCTACAAAAAGTTGAGCGAAGAGAGCTCAACTTT
>SAMEA3387442__coassemble_748_pt1 | contig 22620 bp, 15 predicted proteins | sample SAMEA3387442__metabat2_low_PE_009 | metagenome-assembled genome bin SAMEA3387442 (sample SAMEA3387442) | Felis catus | biome: Faeces | place: United Kingdom | collected 2012
AAGGAATCCAAAAGCCCATGATCTCTTCCACACCAGCACGCCCACGCGAAACCGGGAACCATTCCCGACGCATGGGCCACACGACGGACGCCAGACCGGCGTCCTGAAAAACTCCGTAGAAAGGAGGTGATCCAGCCGCACCTTCCGGTACGGCTACCTTGTTACGACTTAGTCCCAATCACGAGTCTCACCTTAGACGGCTCCATCCACAAAGGGTTAGGCCACCGGCTTCGGGTGCTACCCACTTTCATGACTTGACGGGCGGTGTGTACAAGGCCCGGGAACGCATTCACCGCGGCGTTGCTGATCCGCGATTACTAGCGACTCCGCCTTCATGGAGTCGGGTTGCAGACTCCAATCCGAACTGAGACCGGTTTTCAGGGATCCGCTCCACGTCGCCGTGTCGCATCCCGTTGTACCGGCCATTGTAGCATGCGTGAAGCCCTGGACGTAAGGGGCATGATGATCTGACGTCATCCCCACCTTCCTCCGAGTTGACCCCGGCGGTCCCCCGTGAGTTCCCACCATGACGTGCTGGCAACACAGGGCGAGGGTTGCGCTCGTTGCGGGACTTAACCCAACATCTCACGACACGAGCTGACGACGACCATGCACCACCTGTGAACCCGCCCCGAAGGGAAACGACATCTCTGCCGCGGTCGGGAACATGTCAAGCCCAGGTAAGGTTCTTCGCGTTGCATCGAATTAATCCGCATGCTCCGCCGCTTGTGCGGGCCCCCGTCAATTTCTTTGAGTTTTAGCCTTGCGGCCGTACTCCCCAGGCGGGATGCTTAACGCGTTAGCTCCGACACGGAACCCGTGGAACGGGCCCCACATCCAGCATCCACCGTTTACGGCGTGGACTACCAGGGTATCTAATCCTGTTCGCTCCCCACGCTTTCGCTCCTCAGCGTCAGTAACGGCCCAGAGACCTGCCTTCGCCATTGGTGTTCTTCCCGATATCTACACATTCCACCGTTACACCGGGAATTCCAGTCTCCCCTACCGCACTCCAGCCCGCCCGTACCCGGCGCAGATCCACCGTTAAGCGATGGACTTTCACACCGGACGCGACGAACCGCCTACGAGCCCTTTACGCCCAATAATTCCGGATAACGCTTGCACCCTACGTATTACCGCGGCTGCTGGCACGTAGTTAGCCGGTGCTTATTCGAAAGGTACACTCACCCGAAGGCTTGCTCCCGATCAAAAGCGGTTTACAACCCGAAGGCCGTCATCCCGCACGCGGCGTCGCTGCATCAGGCTTGCGCCCATTGTGCAATATTCCCCACTGCTGCCTCCCGTAGGAGTCTGGGCCGTATCTCAGTCCCAATGTGGCCGGTCGCCCTCTCAGGCCGGCTACCCGTCGTAGGCTCGGTGGGCCGTTACCCCGCCGACTACCTGATAGGACGCGACCCCATCCCATACCGATGAAATCTTTCCCGACACCCCATGCGAGGAGTCGGAGCATCCGGCATTACCACCCGTTTCCAGGAGCTATTCCGGTGTATGGGGCAGGTCGGTCACGCATTACTCACCCGTTCGCCACTCTCACCACCAAGCAAGCCTGATGGATCCCGTTCGACTTGCATGTGTTAAGCACGCCGCCAGCGTTCATCCTGAGCCAGAATCGAACCCTCCACAAAAAAACTTTGCAGAAGAGCCAACATGTGACTCTCAAAAATAAGAAAATTGACGATCGCCTTATAAGGAAAGGCGCATCGCACGAAAACCCCACCGTCCTTCAAGGCCTCCCGGCCACTCGCGAACGAGCGGACGATGAACTGGCAATCATTGACTATAAAGAAGTAGTACAAATACGCTCTTGAGTTCTCAAACCACCACCGCTCACCCGCCTCGAGGCACCCCAACCGGGGAACCACTCGCCGAGCGGCAGCGAAGAGTCAATTTACACGAACCCCGGCAATCACGCAAATCGACCCTTCCAAAGATACCCTAAAACCGTTGCAAATAAACACATCCCTCGGCGTGTCCCGATTCCGTCCATCTGAATCGTCTTTCTCCTTTTCCACAGAAACCAGCTCATCCTTCCGGAAAACATGTTCGTCGTATGAGTCGCCTTATCAGGAATTGACGGAACGATACGTTGAGGGGATTCTGTTATCCTGTGGGGCACAGCAGAGCAAAATGACCTGCCAAGACGGGATGGTCCCTTTCATGAGCAGGCTTTTGACTCAAAATAGAAGACGGATCGAATATTCCGCAGTGATACCGTGAAGGGAGGGAACGGCATGGAGGCGCAGCCTATGAGGCTACAGGACCTGAGACTCAAAGAAGGAATGTCTCTAGAACAGCTGGCCGAGCTCTCCGGCGTGGATCATGATCGTCTCGTCATGTTCGAAAACAATCCGGAAACCATACGCAATATGCATTTGGACACCGCTCGCCAAATTGCCAAAGCATTGCACTGCAACGTGTTGGAGCTCCATCCCGACGAAGGTTGGAGAGGCGGAATCCACTGCGCTGAATCCGGGCTAAGAGACATTCGTCGGACTCGCGGCTATACGCAAAACGAGTTGTCAGAGATGACAGGGATTCCCCAGCCGAACATCTCTTGGTTTGAGACAGGCTATCGCTCGACCTCAGGCATGCGGCTGGATACAGCCAGGCGTCTGTCGGAAGCGCTTCGATGCGATCCGACAGATTTCCTAAAAGAAGCGTATAGCCGATATGAAAATAAATGTTGTATCTGATTTAGATAAAACACTTAAATTTCATCGGACGCCATACTTCAACAAACGAATGCATCCCGCGCACCTCCCATCTCACCAAAAAGATTAGGCAAGAAAGAAGCCCATCAATCATTGACTTCACAAACCTTTCCCTTCCAGAAAGCTGGATAACGTCCGAGATTTTGCGCACTTTCGGACGTTATCTGGCGCGGAGGACGCATTTGCGCAGTTCGGAAGCGATGAGCACGATCATGGCAAGGCCGAGGCATTCGGCCCATGCGCCGACGCTGAGCGGTACCGTACCGAAAGCGGTGTTGAGGAACGGAATGTAAATCACCGCCAGCTGCAATACCATGCTCAGCGCGATCGCGCCCCATAGCCACTTGTTGGAGAACAGTCCGACGAACGCTGACTGCAAGTGCGAGCGCGAGGCAAGCGCGTTCAGCATTTGCGCGAACACGAGAATCGTGAAGCCCATGGTGCGTGCTTCCGTCATTTGTGCGTCGTGACCGATCGCATCGACGGAACGGTCGGTGAACAGACCGCCGTCCAAGTGCATGTCCATGCCGATCAGGGTGACGGCCGCCATAATCACACCGATGAAAATGATGTCGCCCCACATTTCGGCGTCAATCACGCGATCGGTGAGTTTGCGCGGCTTGCGCGCCATCACATCGTCGGTGGACGGGTCGACGCCCATGGCGAGCGCGGGTGCCGCGTCGGTGAGCAGGTTGATCCACAGCAGCTGCGTGGCAAGCAGCGGCACGGTCACGCCTTGGCTGCCGGGCTGGGTGATGCCGAGGAATCCGGCGAGCATCACCCCGCCGAACACGGTGAACACTTCGCCCACATTGGAGCTCAGCAGGTAGCGCAGGAACTTGCGGATGTTGTCGAAAATGCCGCGTCCTTCACGCACGGCTGCGACGATGGTGCTGAAGTTGTCGTCGGCGAGGATCATTTTCGCGCTCTGCTTGGTCACTTCAGTGCCGGTAATGCCCATGGCGACGCCAATATCGGCGGTTTTGACTGCGGGAGCGTCGTTCACGCCGTCACCGGTCATGGCCACGATATTGCCTTGCCGTTGCAAGGATTCAACGATCTTCAACTTGTGTTCCGGCGCGACTCGCGCGTAGACGGACACTCCGCTGGTCACCTTGTCGAATGCCGCTTCGTCGGGCAGTTCGTCGAGTTGGCTGCCGGTCATGGCCGTGCCGCCCTTGTCGATAATGCCCAGATCGGTGGCGATGCGCGCCGCGGTCAGCGGGTGATCGCCGGTAATCATTACCGTACGAATGCCGGCGCGATGCGCTTCGGCAACCGAATCACGCACTTCCGTGCGCGGCGGATCGATGATGCCGATCATGCCGACCCAAATCAAATCGTTCTCAAGCACATCGCTTTGTTCCGCAATATCGGCAACATGACCTGCGGAATTCAGCATGATTCCCGGCACTTGCGCAAGAGAAGCGGTACCGAGCGGACGATAAGCCTGACCCAACGTGCGGTATGCGTCGGAGGAAAGCTGTTCGACAGTCGCAAGAATCTGCTGACGATCACCTTCCGTAAGTGGGCGAACGGCACCGCCGACCGCAATCCTGCTGCAATATCCAAGAAGCACATCGGGGGCACCCTTGGAGAAGACGGTCAGGCGGCCGGCGTCAGCGTTGTCTTGTGTCACAATGGACATGCGCTTACGTTCGGAAGTAAACGGGATTTCGCCAACGCGCTCGTAGTTGGCGTACTTGCGATCCGCCTTCACTTTTCGTGCTGCGACGATGAGTGAGACTTCGGTCGGGTCGCCGACCGCCTCCCACGTTACGTTTTCCGCATTTCCGGCAGAAGCAGCAGATTCGCGCAGTTCGCCGTCGTTCGCCAACGCGCCCACGGCAAGGGTCGCAACGGCTTCCGATTCGATGATCCCGCGTATTTGCGCATGTTCCATGGTCTGTGGATCGACCACCATGCGGCCTTCCGGCGCATAGCCGGTGCCAGTAAGCTGCACTTCGCCGCTCGGAGTGACCACGCGCTCCACGGTCATCTCATTGCGGGTGAGCGTGCCGGTCTTATCGGAGCAGATCACCGACGCGGATCCGAGCGTTTCCACCGAATGCAGCTTCTTGACGATCGCATTGTGCATGGCCATGCGCTGCACGCCGAGCGCGAGCACCACCGTAAGAATCGCAGCCAAACCTTCCGGCACGGCCGCGACCGCCAGCGAGACGGCCAACAGTAGCGAATCGATCACATCGTGAACGTCTTGGAAGCCTTCGGTAAGCGCGAGCGCGACCAGCACCACGACCGCGATGATGCATACCGCGCTGCCGAGGATTTTGGAAACGTAGTTCATTTCCTTTTGCAGCGGGGTTTCGTCGTCTTCCGTGGCTTGCAGCAGATCGGCGATTTTACCGACCTGCGTGCCCATGCCGGTGCTGGTTACGATGGCGCGGCCGGTGCCTTGCGTTACGGACGTGCCGTTGAACACCATGTTGGCGCGGTCGCCGAGGGCCTTCGCCTGTGCGAGGGTGTCGGTCTTTTTGCCGACGGGCACGCTTTCGCCGGTGAGGCTGGCTTCCGCGATTCGTAAGCTGGCGGCGGCGAAGAGGCGTCCGTCCGCGGAAACGGAGTCGCCTTCGCCGAGCACGATGATGTCGCCGGGCACCACGTCAACCGTGTTGATGCGTTCGATTTTGCCGTCACGCAGCACGTTGGTTTGCGGCGCGGTCATGCTGGAGAGCGCTTCGACGGCGGCTTCCGCCTTCGATTCCTGGATGTAGCCGAGCACCGCGTTGACGATGAGGATCAGCACGATGACGATGGCGTCGAACGGCAATGCTTCGCCGCCTTCCGCACCCGGTACGGCGTTGGCTCGTTCAATGAACCATGCGACGAGCGAAATGCCGGTCGCAGCCAGCAACAGGTAGACAAGGGGGTCTTTGAATTGTTCGAGGAATTTCTTCCATTTCGGCACCGGTGGTGCGGACGCGAGTTCGTTCGGTCCGTACTTGTCGAGTCGACGCTTGGCTTCCGCTTGACTCAGGCCGGTATTCAAATCGACACCAAGCGATTGCGCTACGGTTTGCGCATCGGCGAGCGACGGATCGACTTGCGTTTGCGTCGCGGTTTTTGCTGCTTGTTCGAAATTTCCCGAACTGGTATCGCGGAATTGGGTGGATTGATCTTCCTTGCGATCAACCATGATGATCTCCTTGGGAGCGCCGCGGAGTAGTCAGCACTCCCCTGCCGTTGCGATAGTGCGAAAACTGCGGAAAATTGCGATTTTCGCAACCACTCGCCGAACTGGGCAATGCTGCGCGGTTGTGGGCACCGGGCGTGCGCCATCGGTGCATTCCTGCCATTATTACACACCGTGCCCATTTTGCAAGACTGCAACGCGCCCAAATTTGTCAAGATTTCACAAAATCGTGAAACATAATCTGCAATCTTATTTCGACCGCGCATTCGATTACACGGCAACACCGACGGCAATGTCGCTACCATTTTTGGCGGAAGTGTGATATGTTATCGAATGTTAGTAAATAAAATTACTTACGCTATGATTCGTAGCGTACATTGGCAACGTCGCAATGGATAGGGGTAGTTACTATGGCAGCTCAAGAAGAAGCCACGCAATTGCAAGAATCACAGCAAACGCAAGGGGTTCCGGAATCGCGCATCCTGCAGGCGCGGCAGGCGAACGCAAGCTGGCTCACCGATCCGACCGTATTCGCGGTGAATCGCAAGCCCGCGCACTCCAATCATCGGTATTTCCTGGGCGAAGCCACCGAACCGAAGCAGAATCTCGACGGTGTATGGAAAGTAAACGTCACTCAGGCAGCCAACGTCGACGTGGAAAACGCGCCGTTCGCCGCAGCTGACTTCAACGATGCCGGTTTCGGCGCGATCAACGTGCCCGAACACCTGCAGATGGCCGGCTATTTGAAGAACAAATATGTGAATGTGCAGTATCCATGGGATGGCCATGAGGATCCGCAGGAGCCGAACGTTCCCGAAAACAATCATGTGGCGATCTACCGCCGTTCCTTCACGCTTGACCGTCCGCTCGCCGCGACGCTGGAAAATGGCGGCACCGTCAGCATCACGTTCCACGGCATGGCCACCGCGATCTACGTGTGGGTCAACGGCACGTTCGTCGGCTATGGCGAGGATGGTTTCACCCCGAACGAATTCGACATCACCGAAGCGTTGAACGTTGACGGCGACAACGTGCTCACCGTCGCCTGCTACGAATACGCGAGCGCCTCTTGGCTGGAAGATCAGGATTTCTGGCGTTTGCACGGCCTGTTCCGTTCCGTGGAGCTCGCCGCACAGCCTCGCGTGCATGTCGAAACCGTGCAGATCGAAGCCGACTACAATCCCTCCATGGCCGCCGGAACGCTGAATGCAACCCTGCAGTTGCACAATGCAAGCGACGCGGCCACCGTCAAGGCGAAACTGCGTGACGCAAACGGCACTGTGGTGTGGGAATCCACGCAATGCGCCAACGAAACCATCACCCTCAATTCCGGCGCGCTGAAGAACATTGCGCCATGGAGCGCCGAAGAGCCAACCCTGTATGAGCTGACGGTGCTTGTCGTCGGCCACGACGGCCCGCTGGTCGAAAAAATCGTGCAGCGTATCGGCTTCCGCACATTCCGTATCGAAGACGGCATCATGAAGCTCAACGGCAAGCGCGTGGTCTTCAAGGGCGCCGACCGCCACGAATTCGACGCGAAGCGCGGCCGCGCCATCACCAGGCAAGACATGATCGACGACATCACGTTCTGCAAGAGGCACAACATCAACGCCATCCGCACCTCGCACTATCCCAACCAGGAATACTGGTACGACCTGTGCGACGAATACGGCATCTACCTGATCGACGAAACCAATCTTGAAACGCACGGCAGCTGGGTTGCGAACAACATCGAAACCCCCGAAACTGCGGTGCCGGGCAGCAAACCGCAGTGGGAGGACGCGTGCGTGGACCGTATCAACAGCATGATGCGCCGCGATTACAACCATCCGAGCGTGCTCATCTGGTCGCTTGGCAACGAGTCGTTCGCCGGCGAAGTGTTCCGCGCGATGCACGCCCACGCGCACGCGATCGACCCGAACCGCCCCGTGCATTACGAAGGTTCCGTGCATGATCGCGCGTTCGACGACGTGACCGATATCGAAAGCCGCATGTACGCGCACGCCGACGAAATCGAGGAATACCTCAAGTCCAACCCGAAGAAACCGTATATTTCCTGCGAATACATGCACGCCATGGGCAATTCCGTCGGCAACATGGACGAATACACGGCTTTGGAACGCTATCCGCAATATCAGGGCGGATTTATTTGGGATTTCATCGACCAGGCGATTCTCGACAGCAACGGTCGCATGTGCTACGGCGGTGATTTCGGCGACCGTCCGAGCGACTACGAATTCTCCGGCGACGGCCTGCTATTCGCCGACCGCACGCCGTCGCCGAAGGCGCAGGACGTCAAGCAGCTGTACGCGAACGTGCATATGACCGTCGATGCTTCCGGCATTACGATCACCAACGACAATCTGTTTGTTTCGACGGCTGATTCCACGTTTGTGTTGCGTATTTTGGCTGATGGCAAGCCCGTTTGGTCTTCTTCGCGCCGCTTCGACGTTGCCGCAGGTACAAGCGAGCATGTTGAGATCGATTGGCCGATCGACGATTACCGCGCAGGTGCGCAGGAACTGGTTTTGGAGGCGTCCCAGCAGTTGACTTCCGCTTGCGATTGGGCTCCGGCTGGGTATGAGCTTTCGTTCGGCCAGTGCGTGGTTGCGGGTGGCAAGATTGCCGATACTGTTACGGCCGCTTCCGCCGCTTCCGATGGAGCGATCACCTTGGGCCGCTGGAATATCGGCGCACGCAGTGCGGGCCGTGAAGCCCTGTTCTCCCTTGCACAGGGTGGCATGGTGTCGTACAAGCTTGGCGAGCGCGAATTCGTGTTGCGTAAGCCGCTGATCACCACGTTCCGTGCGCTGACCGACAATGATCGCGGCGCGGGCCATGCGTTCGAGCGTGCGCAGTGGGCGGTTGCCGGAAAGTATGCGCGTTGCGTTGATACGAAGGTTGAGCCGCTCGGCGAAACCGCAGTTTCCGTCACTTACACGTATGAGCTTGCGATTGCGCAGCGCACGAAGGTCACCATTCGTTACGTTGCCGATGTGCTTGGCCACGTCGATCTGCATGTTGCATATCCGGGTGAAAAGGACGGCGATCTGCCGACGATTCCGGCGTTCGGCATTGAATGGATGCTGCCGGTCGAGTATTCGAATCTGCGATTCTATGGCGTAGGCCCGGAGGAAACGTATGCCGACCGCAAGCATGCGAAGCTGGGCATTTGGGATACGAACGCCTTCCGCGATCGCGCGCCGTATCTGCTGCCGCAGGAAACCGGCAACCATGAGGACGTGCGTTGGGCTGAGATTACGGACGATTCTGGTCATGGCTTGCGCGTGAGCCAGACTGCGAATACTGAAACCGGCGTTACGAAGCCGTTTGCGATGAGCCTGCTGCCGTATTCGAGCACGATGCTTGAGGAGGCGCTGCATCAGGACGAGCTGCCGGAGCCGAAGCACATGTTCCTGCGCGTGCTCGCCGCTCAGATGGGTGTCGGCGGCGACGATTCCTGGATGAGCCCGGTGCACGAGCAGTATCAGCTGCCCGCCGACCAGCCGCTCAACCTCGACGTAGCCCTCGACCTGTTCTAGTTTCAAGGATTCAGTCGATTCCTACGTGCGAAATGTCTCCCGATTCTTGATTTCAAGGATCGGGAGGCATTCGTTGTGCCGCAAGTTGACTTTCGGCCTCACGATTCGCAGTTCTGTCTCACGATTTCGCAAGATCGTGCGACAATTCGGAAAAAACATGCGATCAGACCATCAAAATGGACGATGAGGGGGATTTTGTTGATGGCTTAAATTAGACGGATTGCCTAGAATGAGGGCAGAACTTCCGAAACGTTCGAGCGCAGGCGGGCAAATTCGCGCGCGTCCGAGCGTCACGAAGCACGCTCTTCCAGGAAAGGGGCCATCATGAGCGACGCAATGAACAACCCGTATGCGAACAATCCGAATCAAAATGGCAGCAACGAACAGCAGCCGCAAGGCCAGCCGGAATACGGGGCATACGCACCAAACCAGCAATCGCAATCCCAGCAGCAGGGCGGCAATCCCAACAATTCGGGCAATCCGTATCAAAGCGAGCCTCAGACCCCATGCTACTTCGACGGTCCCAACGCCAACCCGAATCCCAACCAGAACGGCTTCTTCTACGCGAGCTACACCACCGGTCAGCCGTACGGCCAACCATACGGACAGCAGAACAGCCAATCCGACGCTGACAACGGCACCAACAATTGGCAGCCGATCAGCCCGTTCAAGCTCATGGAGGAATGGCTCCCGAAGAAGGCAAAGAACGCGATCCGCGGCACGTATGCGGTACTCGGCATCGCCGCCGTCATTCTCGGCCTGGCACTGCTGATTTGGCCCGGTGCCACACTGAAGGTCGCCGCAATCGCGCTTGGCGCATACTTCGTGGTTTCCGGTGTGGTCCGCATTGTGACCGCAATTGTGGAACTCGGGCTTCCGGGAGGATGGCGCGTGCTTGACATTCTGATCGGCCTGATGCTGTCTGTCGGCGGTGTGGTCATGCTGAAAAACGCGGCGCTTTCCGGAGCCACACTCGCCGTGCTCATCACCATGGTGGTCGGTCTCGGCTGGATGCTGGAAGGCGTGATGGCGCTCGTGGAATCGTGGCGCATGCCAAGCTCCGCATGGGCCGTAATCTACGCACTGCTGTCGATCGTCGCCGGCTTCATCGTGCTGTTCTCCCCCGTCAGCTCCACGACCTGGCTGATCCTGTTCGGCGGATGCGCGCTTGTGGCGATCGGCATCGTCGCGATCGTACGTGCGTTCACCTTCGGCAAGTCCAAGCGCAAGTAATTTTTGCGGCGCGGGCCGTAAAGTCTGATTATCTCTGTTTTCCCAGGGGCACCAAGCAACAGCTCGGTGCCCTTTCCATAGCGAAATCGCTTTTTATACCAAGATTCAAAGTCGCACAACCATGAATCTTGGTATTAATACTGGTATATAATTGGGTATGAAATTCGGTTTTAAGAAAGGTTTATCATGGCAAGCGCACTTGACATACTCGATGACCTTGCTCCAATCAGCGAGCTCAGCAATGGTCGTACTTCCGCATTGTTGCAGCGGGCCGACCACGATCCAGTCATTCTGATCAAACGAAACAAGCCGTCCTACGTTCTCATGAATATCGAAAACTATCGCGCTCTCATGGAACGAATCGAAGACAACGAAGACTTGCTTCTTGCCGAAAAAAGACTCGACAACAGTACTGGCACAACTATCAGCAACGAAGAGGTCATGCTCGATCTCGGCATTTCCCCAAGCGACCTCGCCGAGGCACCTGAGCCGGAACTCGCATGAACTGGCAAGTTGAATGGCTTGACGAAGCCAAGAAAGACATGCGCAAACTCGGCAAAGCCGAGCAAATCCAAGTACTCAAGGGAATCGAGAAAGTTCGCACAAACCCACTGCCCACCTCGCAAGGCGGGTATGGCAAACCGTTACGCAATGCCGAACGAACGAAACTTTCCAGGCTTTGCAAAATCAAATTCAGGGATATCGGCATTCGCGTTGTTTACAAACCGTTACTGCGAAATGGAATCATGACCATCATCGTCGTTGGCATTCGTTCCGATAGTGACGCTTACATCAAAGCCAACAAGAGACGCAAAGAATATGGACGATAAGATGCGTCCGCCAATTTTCAGCGAACGTTACTTTTTCTTCAAGATTAGCCGATGATTTTACAAAAGAAGTGACGATCGTCGCATGACATTGTCGATTTGCCCGACGTAAGATGAAGGCACAACAGAAGAACGAAGAAAAGAAAATAGACAACAAACACAGACTTACGGCAGCGGCCAGAGGAATAAACAAGAAAACAGATACGCGCCGCCAAGCCGAACGAAAGGAAACATCATGAAGAACAACACTTTCAACCAGGTCATCAACGCCAACCTCGCTTCCATCGATCCGGGCTTCGGCCAGTTCGCACTCGCCAAGGCTTCCTCCGACCTCTTCAAGAAGGTCCTCAACAAGTAAGACCGCTTCCTAGACGGGAGGCAAGGCACAGGCGCCACAGCACCTCGCCCCTCTTCTTTCCAATCCTTAAATCACATAGCGGGAGGCCGCGGTTCCAAACGGAATCGCGGCCTCCCGCTTTTCACGTACGCCGGCTACCCCTCCTCAACAGCGAGATTGCGGGCGGCGGCGCGTTCGCGTGGGCCGCGCGTCACGTAGAAGCCGATTGCCACGATGACGAACATCACCGTGCAGCAGATCCACAGCACACGGCTGCCGAACGCGTTGAGAATCCAGCCTCCGACCAACGGCGAGAACGCGTTCGACAACGACCACACCAGGTTGTATAACCCTTGGTAGGTGCCGCGCACATCCTTTGGCGCGATGTTCGCCACCGTTGTGGCGGCAATCGGGAACGTGCCCAGCTCGCCAAGCGTCCACAGCACAGTCGCGATTGCGAACGCCACCCACGAATTCGCGCCGATCTGGAACGCGTATCCGACCGCCGTGATGGACATGCCGAGCACCAGCACTCGGGTGTTGCTCATCCGCTGGAACAGACCGATCGCGGGAATCTGCAGCAGACACAGCAGACCGCCGTTGATGGTCAGCAGACTGGAATATTCATCCGTGCCAAGGCCGATCTGCGTCATGGAAATCGGCAGGCCGCTGACGATCTGGTAATACGCCAGCGTGTACAGGAACATCAGCACCACCATCGACATCAGCGCGCCGTCGGCGCATGCGCGACGATAGCTGCGCCATACGGAGAACCGCTGCGGCCGCTGCGATTCGCCGGTTTGTTTCACAGCATGTTCCACGGCATTTCCCGCAGCTGATTCCGCGGATTGCGACGCCCACGCCGGCGCTACCTCGCCCCGCGGGCGCTTGCCCAGCCCGACTTCCTTGAAGAACACGATCATCAAGATCGTGGCGAACACCAGCACCGCGGCTTCCGCGTAGAACATCAGCGCATAGGAGATCTTCACCAACTGGTTGGCGATGATCGGGCCGATCGCGAAGCCGAAATTCGCGGCCCACGTCTGCAGCGAATACGCGCGCTTCTGTTTACGGAACGGCACCACGTCGGACACGTACGCCGCGACCGCGGGCGTCGGCATGGATGAGATGGCGCCGTAGACCAGCAGCGCGATCGCCATGATCCACGGATTGCCGATGAACGCCAGCAGGACCAGCATCGCGGCGGAGCCGAGATTGCCGATGACGATCATCGCCGGGCGGCCGAAGCGGTCGGACAGCGCGCCGCCATACAGGCAGCCGAAGATGCCGCCGAAACCGTACATGGAGACGATGGTGCCGGCCACGCCCGCGCTGACATGCATGTCAGACACCAGATACATGGAAAGGAATGACGTGACGAAGCGGCCCATCCACAGGATAAGCAGCGTGACCCACAAGCCCCAGAACATGAGGGGCAATCCGAAAATCTCTTTGTTCTTCTCCATTCTTGCCATCATATCGAGCAATATCGAGCGGACGCGACGCCAGTAGCCTTTTCCCGGGGTGCTGGGAGAATGGACAACTATGGCAATGAAAAAAGGACCGACCAAGGGGTCGGGTGGAAAGCATCGTAACGCGCTGAGGGGCAAGGGACCGACCCCCAAGGCCGAAGATCGCGTATATCACAAGGCTTACAAGGAAAAGCAGGCTACCAATCGTCGTAAGATGGCTGATCCGCGACTGGCGGCACGCCGTCGCGCGGCAAAGTTCAGCTCAGAATCCGACGATCTCGTCATCGGTCGCAACGCCGTTCTCGAAGCGTTGCGCTGCGGCGTGCCCGCGAGCACGCTGTATGTGGCCGCACGCATCGAGCACGACGATCGCACGCGCGAAATCATTCGTCTCGCCGGTATTCACGGACTGAACCTCATGGAAGCCGACCGACTGGAAATGGACCGTATCGCACGCTCCTCCAACCATCAGGGCGTGGTGATGAAGGCGCAGCCGTTCCAGTATTCCTCGCTCGCCGAGCTGGTGGAACGCGCGGACAAGAAGTCTCGTGCCATGGAAGCGGCCAACTCCGCAAGCGCACGCATTGCGGCACGTCCGCTGTTCATCGCGCTTGACGGCGTCACCGATCCGCAGAATCTGGGCGCGGTCATCCGTTCCGCAGCCGCATTCGGCGCCAACGGCGTGATCCTGCCGGAACGTCGTTCCGCTTCGGTCACCGCAGCCGCATGGAAGGTGTCCGCAGGCGCAGCCGCGCACATGCCGGTCGCCCGCGTGGTGAACCTCACCAAAGCCATTGAAAGCCTGAAGGAACGCGGCTACTACAGCGTCGGCCTTGACGGTGGCGGCGACGCCCTCGTTGGCGAAACCGGTTTCGAAACCGATCCGCTGGTTGTGGTGCTCGGTTCCGAAGGCAACGGCCTGAGCCGTCTCGTACGCGAGACATGCGATTCCATCGCCGGCATCCCAATGTCGAACATGGTCGAATCGCTGAACGCTTCCGTCGCAGCGGGCATCACGCTGTATTCCGTCGCACGCGCCCGCCGCGAGGCCGGTGCCGCCGCTGACGCGAAGTAATCAACACGAAGCGACAGGAAGTAAGCACAGCGAAACTGCAGAAGTAAGCACAACAAGGCAGCAAGTCCGAAATACATATGAGCGGATAGTCCATACGGATTATCCGCTCATTTTGTTGCGCAAATCTGTACTTGGATTGATTTTGCGCTTACCGCAGACCCACTCCCCCGCCAACGATCTCCCGCAACACGTTCTCTCACTTTCAAAAGTCAAAATTTTTTTGAGTTTTGAAAGTGAGGGGTGTGAAGGGATAACAAAAAGCGGAGGATTATTAGTGGTCCTCCGCTTAACGGCTCGGCCCTGCAATTTTTGACTGCGGCTACGCCGCAGACTCAATACTGCCTTCGGCGCGGCTATCGCCTCGTCTCAGGGCACATTGATAGAAAAAGCTCCACTGGAGCTTTTTCTATCAATGTGCCCATACAGCTGCGTCGGGATCGTCGTCGGGGTTGTAGCCGTCGTCGGGATCGTCGTAGGTGTATTCGTCGTCGATCACACCGGAATCGGCTTCGGCGTTCAACGCGTCCACATCCTTCGTGGTGAGCTTGTACTGCGGAAGCACCTTCTCCACATAGCTTTGCACCGCCTCGGCCATCGGCACATCATGACCCGCCTTCTCGGCCAGGAACCAACGGTGGTCAAGCACTTCATGGAAGAACTGAGCCGGTTCGATCTGCGAACGGTATTCACGCGGAATCATGCGCACGGTCGGTTCGAACACTTCGCGCATCCAATCAGTGGCGACAATCTCAAGATCCTCACCCTCACGCCATGTGGAAGCGCGGTAGGCATCCAAATCGTTCAACAGTCGACGAGCCTGATTCTCCTGCACATCAAGACCAGTCAATCGCAGCAGCTTACGATTCGCATAGCCGGCATCGACCACACGCGGACGCACCAGCACACGCTTGCCATCTTCGGCGGTCTTCATCTCCAGCTCATCCACATCAAAACCAAGCTCATTGAGCTTGTTGACGCGCTTCTCGATCTTCCACATCTCATCCGGACCGAACTTGTCGGTATCAGTCAGCGCGCTCCACAGCGAATGGTAACGATCCACCAAACGGTTGCCGATCGCAATTTCGTCAACACCGCTCGGCAGCAGCGAACCGGACGAAAGATCCATCAATTCGCCAATAATGTTCGTACGGGCCAAATCAACGTCGTACTCGCGCTGGCCTTCCGTCAGATTAATCTGCAGATCACCGGTTTCCGCATCAACCAAAAATGCGGAGAACGCGTAGGCGTCGCGCAGGAACAACACGTTCGACAGTGACACATCGCCCCAATAGAAGCCAGCCAAATGCAAACGCACCATCAGCACGGCCAACGCGTCGATCAGTCGTTCCGCGGTATCAGGGCGCAGATTACGCGCGAACAGCGCACGATACGGCAGTGAGAACTTCAAATGCTTGGTGACAAGGATCGCTTCCAGCGGCTCGCCTTCACGGCTATGACGGCCTGTGACCACGGCGATCGGCTGCACGGTCGGCAGTTCCAGCTTCTGCAGGCGACGCAGCAGCTCGTATTCTCGTTCCGCCACATTGCGCGTGATTTCCTTCATGGCGTACACTTCGTCGCCTACGTGCACGAAACGCACCACATGCCTGGAAATACCACGCGGAAGATTAGCCAGCAGGTCTTCCGGCCAAGTAGCCAGCGGCTTTTCCCACGGCAGGGTGAACATCTTTGGATTCGAGCTTGCGGCGGTGATTTTCAGCGCATGCGGCTCCGGAGATGAGGCAGCCGGATCTTCGGCCTTCACGGAAGTTGCTTTCAGCACACGGGGATCCATCTGTGGCAATTCAAGAGATTCCATGAATCAACAATTTACCTGTTGACCTACCCGAAGAAGCAAGTATGGACGAATCCGTTTCACCTGCCGATATGCGATGATCTCAATACTGGAATCTCACTATCCATCTCATATTACGATCGAATATTGCGATCGATGCTACAAACAGACATTACAAGCCGATATCGTGCTTGCGGAAAACAAAAGAAGCCCCGCACCGACGCGGGGCTTCTCCAACGAGACGATAAGAGAGGAAGAGCACGTCTCGTTTAATGGTTGACGGAAGTTCGCGCTTCCGCCAAGTTTTTATTCAGCCACCCGCCAGCCGATTTCCGTAAAGGATATTCCCCTGAAGAAACAGCCAACGGTTGGTTACTCGATATCAGCTCAGTTCAGACGCAGCTCGGTCGACGGAGCGAACAGGTGCATCTTGGACGGGTCGATCTTGATCTTGACGGTATCGCCGACCTTCGGGAGAGCACGCGGGTTCACGCGGATCGTGGTGAGCTTGTTCTGATCGGACATCATGGTGGATGCCTCAGCAGCGGAGCCATCGGTGATGATGTTGCCGTAGATGTAGCCATCGGAGCCCAGATCCTCAACGTTCATGACCTTGAGGGAGAAGGCGTTGGCGTCATCCGGGGCAGCCAGGGAAGCGTCTTCCGGACGGAAGCCGACAACGATCTGGCTGTTGTCTTCAGCGGTGAGCTTGTTGACAGCCTCGGCCGGCAGATCCACGGTGTCTTCGCCGATCTTTGCCTTGCCGTTGACCACCGGGTGGGTGTTGATGTTCATCGACGGGGAGCCGATGAAGCCAGCGACGAAGACGTTGGCCGGACGATCGTACAGCTCGGTCGGAGCGCCGACCTGCTGCAGGACACCGAGCTTGATGACGGCGATGCGGTCACCCATGGTCAGAGCTTCGGTCTGATCGTGGGTCACGTACAGGGTGGTGACACCCAGCTGGCGCTGCAGAGCAGCGATCTGGGTACGGGTCTGCACGCGGAGCTTGGCATCAAGGTTGGACAGAGGCTCATCCATGAGGAAGACCTTCGGCTCACGGACGATTGCACGGCCCATGGCCACGCGCTGACGCTGGCCACCGGACAGAGCCTTCGGCTTACGATCGAGGTACTCGGTCAGGTCGAGGATCTCAGCGGCCTTCTCGACGCGCTTGCGGATCTCTTCCTTCGGGGTGCCGGCGATCTTCAGAGCGAAGCCCATGTTGTCGGCCACGGTCATGTGCGGGTACAGAGCGTAGTTCTGGAACACCATTGCGATGTCGCGGTCCTTCGGCTGCATCGTGGTGACGTCCTTGCCACCGATGAGGATGCGGCCCTTGTTGACCTCTTCAAGGCCAGCGAGCATACGCAGAGTAGTGGACTTGCCGCAGCCAGACGGGCCAACCAGCACCAGGAACTCGCCGTCCTTGATGTCCATATTCAAATCATCCACCGACGGCTTATCGTTGCCCGGGTAGATACGAGTAACATGGTCGAATACGACTTCTGCCATGATTTGTCATCCTTTCAGAGGCAGGTACGTGCCTCACGATCCGTTGTAAAGGGATTTCTTTTCGGTGCCTCGCCTTGCGGCTTACGACTTCGACAAAGCCACAATTCAAAGCGTTAATTTATTTCTTTGGTTTGGCGAAGGTTCTCTTCGTTGAGCCACGTTCCATGATACATACAACGCTAAAACTGTCAATGCGTGTCGCGAGTCGCGCTGTTTACCTACGCTGGCAAAAGGGGGTTAACGGCGTAGTAAATACACGCCTTTATCGCCATCATGCAAGACAATGGTGCGGAGCGAAAGACAGAACAGGGAGGTTGCAGTGCGCAATATTAGAATCGGCGTGGTCGAGGATGATCCCGCAAGCTGCCAGCTGGTACTTGACTATCTCAACCGATATCAGCAGGAAAATGACGAACAATTCACCGTTTCCGTATTCGACGACGGCGCGAGAATCATAGAGAAATATACCCCTGTTTACGATATTTTACTGCTCGACATCGAAATGAGCGAAATGGACGGCATGGCCGCCGCGAGACGCATTCGCGAGCGCGACGACAAGGTCGTGATCGTGTTCATCACCGCCGCACCGCAGTATGCGATCAGCGGGTACGAGGTGCGCGCATTGTCGTATCTGCTCAAACCCCTGCCGTGGTTCGCGTTTTCACAGGAACTCAAGAAGTCGATCGACATGGTGAGGCGCAATGGCGACGATTCCATGCTTATCGAAACCAGCAACGGGCAGATGCGGCTGAATCTTGCCGATATTCTGTATCTCGAATCGATCCGGCATACCATCGTCATCCACACGTTGGAAGGCAAACTGTCGATCAATGGCACGCTCAAAGATATGGAAGCGAAACTCGCCGACCACCATTTCTTCCGCTCGAATTCCTGCTATCTGGTGAATCTCAAGCATGTGACGGGCGTCGCCGACCAGGATTGCGTGATGTCGAACGGCGAACAGTTGCGCGTAAGCCGACCACGCAAGAAGGCGTTCCTCGCCGCGTTGACCGACTATATAGGAGGTGGCAGGTGACCAGCGTGATATTGCCGAATGCGCTGGCCGGATTGGCAGGAGGACTGGCAGGAGGCTCCCCTTCCATACCTTCCGTTTTGGTGACCGTGCTTTCGGTGCCGCCGATGACGCCAATCACCAACGCTCTGCCCGACATCCCCCGTTCTTATACGGCGATCTGCGAATGGGCCGCGTGCATGGTGTATATCGCGGTGTCGTATCGTCGCGTGCCGCTCCGACGGTCGATCATCGTCAGTGCGGCCGGATTGGCATCGCTGGTCGCGGTGCAGTATTTCGACGGCAGTATGCCGATCTGGTTCTGGATCATCGGTATGCTGCTCGCATTCGCCTGCATGTATGCGACGATTCTGCTCGGCGCGGGCACCGGCAAACGCGAGGGCCTGTATATTACGGCGCGCGCGTTCGTGTTGGCCGAATTGGTGGCGTCGCTGCATTGGCAGATCGTTACGTTCATTGGCGTGCGCGACGGATTCGCCGATTACGATTGGCGCGCGATCGCGCTGCTTGTCGTTACGTATGCGCTGTGCTTCGGTCTAGCTTGGATGGTTGAACGCGGCAATTTCAGCCAGGCCACACCTACCTTGCCGACCGCTTCCGCCGCGATTGCGACGATGGCCATTATGATCGTCACGTTCGCCATGAGCAATTTGAGTTTCGTGTCGACGAATACGCCGTTTTCCGGTTCGGTCGGCCAGGAAATCTTCTACATTCGCACGCTGGTCGATTTCTGCGGTTTCGCGATCCTATATGCGCAGCAGGAGCAGGCGCGCCGTATTGAGGCGAATACGGAACTCGCGTCGATCAACGCGCAGCTGGAAAGCCCGCATCAGGAATACCTGCAATCGAAGGAAAATATCGAATCGCTAGGCCGTCTTGCGCACGATCTGAAGCATCAGCTTGCGGCGTTGCGTGCCGAAGTCGATCCGAAGCATGCCGCGGCCGGCTTCGAGCAGCTGGAGCAATCGGTGCAGCGCTATAGCGCGCAGCAGCATACCGGCAATCCCGTGCTTGACGTTATTTTGACCACGAAAGAGCGCACGTGCGCCGATCGAGGCATTACGTTCACGGCGGTCGCGGACGGCTCGCTGCTAAGCGGCATGTCGTCGATGGATATCGCATCATTGTTCGGCAACGCGCTTGACAATGCGATCGAAGCGACGTCGAAATTGCCGAAACGTGAGCAGCGTCTGATCAAACTTGCGTTATACGAGCAGAATCGCTTTATTGTTATCCGGGTTGAGAATTATTACGATTCCCGATTGAAGAAGGATGCGGAAGGCAATCTGCGCACCACCAAGCGCGACGATCAGCATCGGCATGGTTTCGGCGTGAAGTCGATTCGTCATATCGCGCAGCAGTATGGCGGCGAAGTGACGATTCGCACCGAAGACCACTGGTTTGTGCTGACCGCGCTTATTCCGCGGAAAACCGGCCTTATGGCCATGTAGGACTGGCCATAAGGCTTAAGGCGGCTCCGCTAGTTTTCAAGATTCTGCGCAGCGGCATCGCCGTCAGACGCATCACCGGCATCACCGCCTGCCGATGCGTCGCCGCCAGCATCGCCGGCATTCGCCGCACCTCCAGCCGCGCCGCCCGCCGCAGCACCTCCAGCCGTATTGTCCGGACTATTCGCAGCACCACCGTTAGAGCCCCCGTTAGTGCCGATATTGGTGTTGTTCGTCACGGTGTTAGGAGTCGACGACGCCTCCTGGTATTGGTCCATCGCCTGCTGAACGGCGTCTTTGGCGGCATTCAGCGCGTCAACGGCGGCCGTCACGTCGTTTTCCTTGAGATTGGTGCCATTGGCAAGGTTTCTGGCCGAGTCAATCGCCTACTGCAATGCCACGCGCACGCTGTCATCGGCCACCATGCCGTCGGAATTGTCGAGCACGGACTGCGCCTGCTCGATCGCGTCATTGAGCTGGCCCTTCAGACGATTCTGCGTGGCCAGCACTTTGGAAGCGTCGACGGCTTCGGCCGCATTTGTAATCTTTTCGGCCTTGTCGTTCATGCTCCGCGCCTCGGATGCCATGGCTTTCGCGGATTTCTTCAGCTTGCTGATGCCCTGCGACGTGTCGCACGACAGGATTTTCGCTTCCTTCGCGTTAGATATGGCCGCATTGAGCTTAGTGACGGTGCTGGCGTCGGCGACTTGATCGGCAGTGACCTTCGCGCCGGTTTTTCCGATTTCCAAAGCGTCGGAAAGCGTGTTATTGGCACTTTGCAGCTGGCTCGTGGAATCCTGGCATTGCGCGGCTGCGCTGGTAATGGCTGATTTCTTGGAATTATTCGAAAGCATCCAACATGCAATACCGCCAATCAAAGCAATCACGACGATAGCCGCAATCACGATAGCGACGATTTTGCCGGTATTCTTCGGTGGTACCGGAATTTCATTGCTGTAATCGCCGTAATCCTCGAAAACACTGAAATCGCTTACACCGTTCACATCGCTTTCTTGCGAAGCGACCGTCGGAGGCTTCGGCGGTTCGGACATGTCAGCCCCCATCACCTCGGTATCCGTCGGAAATTCCAGCCTGAAATTGTTGTCTTTCGTCATACGTCCTTCTTCATCATCGGGCGCTCAGCATCGACCATCTATACGCCGACCCCCTAGTTTACCGCCTAACACACCCTTCAACGCGCATTCGCCTTAATTACCTTCTTTTCCGCACTTTTCGATAGGCGCAAAGCGGCAAGCGGCTCCCCTAAACACGATGCGGTGAACGCACTCACCGCAACCGCGAATCCAATGGGCACAAACAGATTGATCGGAGCATCCGCAAGTTCCATCACCAAGCAAATCGCCATAAGCGGAGCCTGTTGGGAAGCTGCGAGCAATGCGCACGCACCCAGCAGAGCATACATGCCAATCGAATTCGTGTGAAACACCTGCATCCACAGAACACCCAGCACAGCACCCCCCGAAGCGCCGAGCGCAATACCCGGCTGCAGCACACCGCCGGAAGCGCCGGAACGGATCGTCAGCAATGTGACAATCGCCTTCGCCAGGAACGAAACCAGCAAAATCGGCACCACCGCCAAATCAGCCTTGGACGAGAAACTCAACTGCGCGGTGGCACGGCCATTGCCCATAACCTGCGGCACCCAAATCGCCACCACGCCAGTCAGCAGGCCGGCGAGCGGCAACATCCACAGAATGCCCGCGCCCGACGGTTTGGACTTCTCAGCCCACTGCGAGCCGCGACGGAACAGTGCGCCGGCAGCGCCGAGAATCATGCCGGCAACCAGTGCGAACGCCATGTAATCGGGGGTGAACAGGCCGTCCGCTTTGCCGATCAGGTAGAACGCGTGCGTGCCCTTGACCAACGACGCCACCCACGAAGCCAGCGCGGAACAGGCGAAAGCGAGCGTCACCGTTTCGAGGGTTATGTCGGCGAGCAGAATCTCGACCGCGAAAAACGTGCCCGCAAGCGGCGCGTTATACACGCCCGCAAGGCCGGCGGCGGCCGTAATGGCCACCAACATACGGGTGTCTTTCGCATCGAGATGCACCCAACGCGCGAACCGCTGACCGAACATCGCGCCCAACTCGCGCGGCGCCACTTCTCGACCGATCGACATGCCCGTGCCGACGATGAAAATCTGCAGCAACACATGCACGACGGTCTGCCAAATCGGCATAATATCGCCATTTACCGCCTTTTTGACGGACGGCACCTTCGTACTGCGCGTACGCAACAGCCACCAAATCACGGCGGCGACGGTCGCGCCAACGGTCACGGAAATCAAGCACCGAATCGCAGGAACGTTGAACGGGCCGGATTCCTGCGAATTCTCAACATAGCCGAGCGCAAGATGCTCGACGCCGTACAGCATCAACGTCAGCAGACCGGCGGCCGCACCAATGGCCACTCCCACAATCACCACCGCCGCAATCA
>SAMEA3387442__coassemble_633_pt1 | contig 15397 bp, 8 predicted proteins | sample SAMEA3387442__metabat2_low_PE_009 | metagenome-assembled genome bin SAMEA3387442 (sample SAMEA3387442) | Felis catus | biome: Faeces | place: United Kingdom | collected 2012
GTTGCCGGCCGACGGCGGCGCTCTTGCGGGAACTCCGGTAGCGAACTGACTTGCGTAATCGTAAGAAACGTTGCGATTCCAACAAAAACGAATAATTGAAGATTATAAAGAAAACAGCTTTTCCATCGGCGTGTTTCCGATTTGTACAACGATGGAAAAAGCTGTATAATCAAAATTACAACGTTGCAAACGGCAGTGCAGCTGACGAAGCGTGAACGACATCGCAAACAAGGTTGTTGATGAATGTCACTGCAACGGTTGGAGGAAATGTCTTGGGAGACCAAGAGGAAAAGGAGAAATCCATGAAGATCAAGAAGAGCACCAAGGCTCTCGCGGCCGCGGCCTCCCTGGCCATGATGGCCACCGTCGGCCTGTCCGCCTGCGGTGGCGGCAGCAACGACGCCGAGACGACCGCTGACGGCAAGGTCAAGATCACGATGTGGCACGGCTTCTCTGAGGCCGATGGCAAGACCCTCGAGTCCATCGTCGACGACTTCAACAAGTCCCAGGACAAGTACGAGATCGACGCCCAGCTGCAGCCGTGGAGCACCATCGGCGAGACCATGGTGACCAAGGTCACCTCCGGCGACGGCCCGGACTTCGTGACCACCGGCGCCGACAACGGCCAAGGCTGGTCCATCGACGGCACCTTCCAGTGCGTCACCGATTTCTACGACGACAAGGACAACGGCACCGATGAGTACATCGAGAACGTCGTTGACCAGATCACCTTCAACATCGACGGTTCCGAAGAGAAGTGCGGCGTCCCGATGGGCTACGCCCCGACCGCCGTGTGGTACAACACCGATATGTGGGAGTCCGCCGGCCTGACTGACGCCGACTACCCGCAGACTTGGGATGAGCTGCTCGAAGTTGCTAAGAAGCTCACCAAGTCCGATGGCTCCCAGTACGGCATCGCTCTGCCGGATCTCGGCTGGGCTCCGTTCCTGAAGGGCAATGGCTCCGGCATCTACACCACCGATGGCAAGGTCTCCATCAATACCAAGGAGAACAAGGCCTTCCTCGAGAAGATGCGTGACTTCTACAAAGGCGGCTACTCCGTGTCCGGCATGGATGAGACCGCTGCTCGTGAATCCTTCGAATCCGGCCAGTCCGCAATGGTGATCGTCGGACCGTGGGAGGATCAGGCCTCCACCGACAAGGGCATCAACCACGACCTGTTCCCGGTTCCGAACGGCGACGGCACCTATGTGTACCCGGACGGCACCAAGGGCTCCAACACCGGCTCCACCGGTCTGTACTGGTGGGTCACCTCCCAGGTTGGCGACTCCGCTAAGAAGCAGGGCATCTACGACTTCTTTAAGTTCTATAACAACCACGACAACCAGGTGACCTGGTCCCTTGGCTCCGCTTACCCGCCGAACAACACCACCGTCACCGCCGATGAGCTCTCCGAGCGTCCGCTGATCGCCAAGATCGGTGAGAACACCAGCAAGTCCTTCATCGGTATTGCAGGCCTCAAGGGCGGCTTCGGCGACATCGCCGCCTCCGTCGACACCCTGACCTCCAATACCGCCCGTACCGACGACGATATCCAGGGTCTGCTGGATGACGCTGAATCCCAGATCCAGGGCTATCTCGACGAGTACGCCGAGTGATCGAAGCGGGATTCACATACAATCAACATAAGTGAGCGGGCCTGACCCGCTCACCACCCCAGCAAAAGGCCACGGTGCTGGCCCTCACGCCAGCGACGTGGTCTTTGCTGTCTTAAAAACACATCCCTGGTGGCATTAAGGAGGAGATAATGGCACAAGCAACTGCCGCCCCAGGATCCGCGCATTCCGCAGTGGCCAAGGAGAACAAGAAGGCGATTCAGGCCCGCAACCTGCGCACCGGCCTGCTGTTCACCGCACCGGCTCTCATCGTTCTCGCAATCTTCGTTTTCTATCCGGCAATCAAGACGTTCACCACGTCTCTGACTTCCGACCGCATCAACCGCGCCGGCAAGTTCGTCGGCTTCGACAACTACGTCAAGCTGTTCCAAAGCGCCGACTTCTGGACCGACGTCAAGAACACCCTCGTCTACGCAGTGGCCTACGCTCCGATCGTCGTGATCGTCGCACTCGCGTTCGCACTGCTGCTCAACCGCAAGGACCTCAAGTTCGTCGGATTCTTCCGTACCTGCATGTTCCTGCCGTTCGTCATCTCCCTGACCGTCGCCGCCATCGCATGGCAGTTCATCCTCTCCCCGTCGCTAGGCCTGGTTCCGTACTGGATCCAGCAGCTGACCGGCATCGCGCACGTCGATCTGCTCGGCACCCGCGAAACCGCCATGGCGGCCATCGTCTTCATCACCGTGTGGAAAAACTTCGGCTACTTCATGGTCATCTTCCTCGCAGGTCTGCAGGGCATCTCCGCCGAACTGTATGAGGCCGCTTCCCTCGACGGCGCCTCCGCATGGCAGAAGTTCCGTTACATCACCCTTCCGGCGCTGCGCCCAACTTTCAACTATGTGGTCATCTTCGGCCTCATCGGTTCCTTCCAGGTCTTCGATCAGGTCTTCATCCTGACCTCCGGCGGCCCGGCACGCGCCACCGAAACCATCGTGTACCGCATCTACACCGAGGCATTCGGCAACGGCAAGCTCGGTTACGCATCCGCACTGTCGTACGTGCTGCTGATCATGACGCTCATCGTGGGCCTCATCCAGCTGTACACCAACAACAAGCATGAGAAGGAGGAAATCGCATGAGCACCGCGACTCTTTCCGCACAAGAGCGAGAGAATGCCCGCATCAACGCCGAAAACGAGCGTCTTCGCAAGCAGGCGACCCGCAAGCGTCGCATCGGCCTGGGCTTCAGCTACTTCGCACTGATCCTCATCACCATCCTGATGATCTTCCCGCTGCTGATCGTCGTGCTGGTGTCGTTCACCCCGAACGCCATCACGCAGACCTGGCCGCCGAAGCTCATTCCGAGCCAGTTCACCCTTGAAAACTACCAGTCGCTGTTCAAACGCCTGCCGATCGGCCGAGAAATGCTCAACACCGTCATCTTCGCCGGTGCCGTGACCATCATCTCCGTGTTCTTCGACTCCCTGGCCGCCTACGGCCTGTCCCGTGTGAACTTCAAGGGCCGTGGCCTGCTGCTCGGCGTGCTGATCGCCACCATGATGATCCCGGGCATGGCCCTGCTCATCCCGGTGTACAAGCTGCTCGCCAACATGGGCCTCATCAACAGCTACTGGGGCATCATCATCCCGCGTATGGCCGACGTCGGCGGCATCTTCCTGCTGCGCCAGTTCTTCATCTCCATTCCGAAGGACCTCGACAACGCGGCCCGCATCGATGGCGCAGGCGAATTCCGTATCTTCGCGCAGATCATCCTGCCGAACGCGGTGCCGGCCATCCTCACCGTGGGCATGTTCAACTTCATGGGCAACTGGAACGATCTGCTCTGGCCGTTGATCATGACTTCCAAGCCGGAGACCCGCACCATCACCGCAGGCCTCGCAATGCTGACCGGCCACGGTTCCTCCGTCACCCCGTACGGCGTGGTGATGGCAGGCGCCCTGATCTCCGCACTGCCGCTGCTGGTGGTCTTCTTCTTGGTGCAGAAGCGCTTCGTCGAAGGCATCGCCATGACCGGCATGAAGTAAAGCCCAACTTCATCGCCTGATCAAACAATCCATAATTGAAAATCCATAATTGAACCTTGTTTTCCTTCCTTCGATAACCGCACCGTTTGGTGCATAGAACAAGGCCGTCGGCGTGGCTCCTCCCCACGGTGGCGGCCTTGTTCTGTATTCTCGTAAAAAACGTTTGTACACGTATTCGATACACGTATGTAGACGACGCAAAGGAGCGCGCATATGACTTCGCATATTCTCGAACGGGTCCCCCTACAGCAGGTGAGGCTACTGCCAGGAGAACATTTTGACGCGCAGCAGGCCGGCGCGCGGTACCTGCTTGATCTCGACGTCGATCGCCTGCTATATCCCTTCCGCAGGGAGGCGGGACTGCCGCAGCCGACCGATGCCGACGGCAATCCGGTAACGTCGTACCCGAATTGGGAGGAAACGGGGCTTGACGGCCATATCGCAGGGCATTATCTGTCGGCTTGCGTCGGATTCGCGCAAGTCGCAGACGATCCGCAACCGTTCATCGACCGCGCCGCCACCGTGGTGCGGTCATGGCATGAATGCCAGCAGTCGTTTGCCGGCGATGCTGTGATGCGCGGGTATGTGGGTGGTGTGCCTGATTCTCGCACCGTGTTCGGGCGCCTTGCCGTAGGCGATGTTGAATCGCAGAATTTCTCGATGAACGACGCATGGGTGCCCATGTATAACGTTCACAAAACGTTCGCCGGTTTGTTGGATACATGGGCCGATTTTGCTTCTATCGATGAACAGACTTCGCAGCTGGCACGTACCGTCGTGCTTGATCTGGCCGATTGGTGGTGCCGTATCGCCGAGCCGCTGGACGACGAGACCTTCGACAGGATTCTGGTGAGCGAATTCGGCGGCATGTGCGAATCGTTCGCCGAACTGTACGCGCGTACCGGCGAGGAGCGCTACCATGTGATGGCCGACCGCTTCAAAGACCACGCCATCTTCGACCCGCTGGCGCAAGGCGAGGATGTGCTCACCGGCATGCACGCCAACACGCAGATTCCCAAAGTGCTTGGATGGGAACGTTTGGGCGCGATTTGCAACGATGAACAGGCCGACGCCGCCACTAACACCTTCTGGGATTCCGTGGTACATCACCGTTCCGTAAGCATCGGCGCGCATTCCGTGTCCGAGCATTTCCACCCGACGGACGATTTTTCATCCATGATCGAATCGCGAGAAGGCCCGGAAACCTGCAATTCGTACAACATGTCGAAACTTGCGGAACGACTGTGGCTGCGTTCCGGCAGCGCCGACTATATCAACTTCTACGAGCGGGTGCTGGAAAATCACCTGCTGTCCACCATCAATCCGAAGCAGCCGGGATTCGTGTATTTCACGCCGATGCGATCGCAGCATTATCGTGCCTATTCCACACCTCAGGAATGCTTCTGGTGTTGCGTCGGTTCGGGATTGGAGAATCACGCCCGATATGGACGATTGATTTACGCGCTGCAGCGGCCGGCTGCGCAGGATTCGGCTGATTCGGCTGCTGCTGGTTTTGCCAGTTCTGCCGCCGAGACGGGCAATACCGTTTCAAACAATGCCGAGGCGGAAGCTACGCGCCTGCTGGTCAATCTGTACATCGATTCCACCTTCGACTGCCCGGGGCAGGGTCTGCGCATCACGCAGCGCGCCGCTCGCATTGAGGATGGCGTCGATTACACGGTGACGTTCACATTGGAATCCACGGCCGAGCATGTTCCCGATACTCCCGGTGGTTTGCGGGAAACCACGCTGTTTCTGCGCCGTCCGTGGTGGGCGGAGCATTACGGCGTCATGGAGGCCACATGCGCCGTCTGCACGCTTGATCCGGCACGCACCAACGATATTCCCGAAGGATATCTGCCGTTGCGTCTGCGCTGGAACGGCGTTGCGGAAGTGGTGATGCGGTTGCGGCCGCGGATCACCGTCGAGCGTATGCCGGACGGTTCGCCTTGGGTCAGTTTCATGAAGGGGCCGAAGGTAATGGCGCTGGCTTCGGATAGCGACGATATGGACGGCGAATTCGCGGACGCCGGCCGTATGAGTCATATTGCCACCGGTCCGTTGCGTCCGCTCGTATCCATGCCGATCATCAACGGCAATCCGGTCAAGGCGTGCGCGCAGGTTTCCAGACCGTACGTGCATGGCCTCACCGTTGCCGCGACGGACGTTTCCGGCCGTACCATGCTGTTCGACATGCATGAGTTCAGCAGTATGCATGGCTGCCGGTATTCCGTGTATCTGCCGGTTGCCGACGATGGCAACGTGTGTGCGTTGCGCGCGCAACTGGCCGATATCGATGCGCGTCAGGCCGCTAGCGAGCAGACCGTTGTCGACACCATCGCATGCGGTCAGCAGCAATCGGAAGTCGATCATCGGTATTCGGGCGATAACGACATGATGGGTGCCGACGGCACGTTGCATTGGCGTCGCGCGTTGGCTGGTGGCGAATTCCAGTATGCGATGCGCGGGCGTGGTCAGGCGCATCGTTTGGAAATCGAGGTGATTGCCGATTCCGCGGAAAGCGACGGTGAAAACGCGGCGTATGAAGTGACGCTCGACGGCCTGCCATTGCAGCGTGGCGAGCATCGTCGCATCGACGGCGATCCCACGGCAATCGACGTGTATCCGCTGCCGGATGCCATAGAAACTGCGGAAACCGCGGAAAATATTGAGAATACCGGAGAAAACGACAATGCTGACGACGCTGCGATCGTACGCATCTCGGCTTCGGCGCATGACGGCGCGAAAATCACCGCCCTACGATTGCATAAGTAGGATTGCAGCGATGAAAATCGCGATATGGCAGACGACTGACCGTCCGGGGGCGTCTGCCATGGCGATCCGGTGATTGGAGGATGCTGATACGCATTGTGGCGGCAACGATGGTATTCGTTGCCGCCACAATGTTTTTGCGGTTGCTGTTCCGGCTGGCGTCGGTTGCCGTCAATGAGTGGGTGTCTTGCCTGCCGCCGACGGTCGTTGCGACGGTTATTGGGCTCCGTTTGACTGGTCGTCTCCGGAGTTGTCGCCACTGCTGTTGCCGCCGTTGCCGCCGTCTCCGGAGCTGTCTCCGCCGTTATTGCCGCCGTCTCCGCCGTCTCCGGAGTTGCCGCCGTCTCCGTTACCGCCGCTGTTCTGATCGCTGTTTTGCGTAGGATCGGGTGTGGTCTGCTCGGTGTTCTCTTCGGCCTTCGGCATCTCCTGATTCTGCCGTGTCTCGGTCTTCTGCGCGCCGGTGCCCCATGTGCCGTCCGGGCCGCCGATCTTGCCGTTGTCGGTCGGTTCGGTGAAGGTCAGCACCTCCTGATTCTGCAATGCGAGCGACATGAACTCCTCGAACAGATGCGACGGGTAGCCCGTGGAGGAAACGCCATAGCCTGCGAACGATGGCACTTCCTGCGCGCTGCCGTCTTCCGCAGGATTCCAAATGGCCCACACATTGAGCAGCTGCGGCGTGTAGCCCACGAACGAAGCGGCCTTCTCGTCGTTTGCGGTACCGGACTTACCGGCCACCTGACGTCCGAGACGTGTCGAAACGCCAGCCGCGGTGCCATACGTGGTGGTGCCCTGCATGGCCTTCTGCACCAGATGGCAATCGTTCGCATCGAACACCTGCTGGTTCTCCTGAGCCGTCTTGTACAGCTCCTTCGAACCGTCGGACGTGAGCACCGTGTCGACGATGTGCAGCGTGTTCTTCACGCCATCGTTCGCAATGGTGGAGTGGCCTTGCGCCAGATCCCACACGGTAATGCCGTTGATGCCCAGAATGTTGTAGGTGGTGTCTTCGGCGATGTCTTCCTCAATGCCCGCCTGATGCGCGATCTTGGCGAGATTCGCGGCGCCGAGGTGCTTGTTGACCTCCATGAACACCGTGTTCACCGAATTCGCGGTCGCCTGATAGAGGTTGATATACCCGTAATTGGTGTTCAACGCGTTCGGCACCTGCGCGGTGGTTCCCGGCGTCGTTTCAAACGTCAGGCCGGAATTGCCGTTGAAGATGGTGTTGAAATTCACACCCTCCTGCGCGGCTCCCAGCAAGCCGAACGGCTTCATGGTGGAACCCGGTTCGAACGTGGCCTGCGTGGCGTTGTTGAGCTGCTTGGTGAGGTAATCGTTGCCCGCATACATGGCTTTCACGGAACCGGTCTTCTGATCGACCGCAATACCGCCCACCTGAATACTTTCCGGCATGCCCTCCGGTCGGGTGTCGCCGACCTGCTGAATCTCGTCCTGCATGTCCTTGTCGAGCGTGGTGACGATCTTGTAGCCGCCGGTTTCCAGATCATCGGCGGTGAACGCCTTGGAATTGACCAGTTCGTTCTTCACCGTGGTCAGCAGATACCCGTTCGCGCCGGCCATCTGGTTGCTCTGCTGTATTTCCGCCACGGCAGGGAACTGCGCTTCCTTCTTCTCCTGGGCGGTGATGTAGCCGTCTTCCTTCATGATGCTGAGCACGCGGTCATATCGCTTTTCGGCCTGTTCCTGATTGACGGCCGGATCCCATGAGCTCGGCGCCGGAATGATACCGGCCAACATGGCGGCTTCCGACAAGGTCAGATCGCTGGCGTTCTTGTTGAAATACGCCTTCGCCGCCGCCTGAATGCCATATGCGCCACGACCAAGATAAATCGTGTTCATGTAATTGCATAGCACCTGGCTCTTATCTTGTGCCTGCGCGATCTTGATGGCCAGGAACGCTTCCCTCAGCTTGCCGGAATACGACGTGGTTTCGCCCAAATAGTAGCGTTCCGCATACTGTTGGGTGATGGTCGAACCGCCCTGACGGCTGCCTGTGGTCAGATTCGTATACAGCGCTCGCGCGATGCCATACAGATCGATGCCCTTGTTGGTGTAGAAGGAACGGTCTTCCGACGCGACGATGGCATTGCCCACATAATCCGGCAATACCGCACAGTCGATGATTTCGCGGTTCTGTTCCGCGTAGCTGCCAATTTCCGTAGTGCCGTCGGCATAGTAGACGGTGGTTTTTTCGGCGAGGGCGAACTTTTCCGGTTCGGGGATTTCCGTGGTGATATACATGTATGCGAACAGGCCGATTCCTGCCGCGAGCAGCGCTGCGAAGATGCCGAGTGCCCACTTCAGCACGAGATGCTTGCGCTTGTTCTGCTTTTTCTGAGGTCCGTTGGCGCGGTGCGATCCGTGGTTCTGCGGCTTGGGCGCGCTATGGGATGCGTTGCTGCGATTGCTGCCGGCGCCGCCGCTGCGGGCGCTTCTTGAGCGTGAGCTTACGCTTCGTGTGTGTGAAACCATAGGTTCCACCGTAGCTGATTGACTTGAGAAATCAGGTGAAAATGGGGTGAGTTTGCCCTTGGGAGGGCATTTTTTGCGCAGCTCTTTTACAAATCGACAGTTTGTGGGTCGTTGTCTCAATATCGGCTTATTTTCAGGGTTTTATCAGTTTTTCAGGTGCCTTTTCGCTGTTTCGCAGGTATGCTTGAAATTTGGTACCTGTGAAACGCATATATGCATATATATAACAGAGGAGTCGTTTACAGATGAGCATTCGTGTAGCTATCGCTGGCGTTGGCAATTGCGCTTCTTCGCTGGTGCAGGGCGTTGAATACTACAAAGACACGAAGGACGAGGATAAGATTCCCGGTCTGATGCACAATAATTTCGGCGGATATCGCGTGCGTGACATTGAATTCGTCGCCGCATTCGATGTGGACGCGCTGAAGGTCGGCAAGGATCTGTCTGAAGCCATCGAAGCGTCGCAGAACAACACGATCAAATTCGCCGACGTGCCGAATCTGGGCGTCGAAGTGCTGCGCGGCCCGACCAACGATGGTCTGGGTGAATACTATCGCCAGATGATCGAAGAGTCCGACGCCGAGCCGGTCGACGTGGCCCAGGTGCTGCGCGACAAGAAGGTCGATGTGCTCGTTTCCTACCTGCCGGTCGGTTCCGAGCAGGCCGACAAGGCATACGCCCAGGCCGCCATGGACGCCGGATGCGCGTTCGTGAACTGCCTGCCGGTGTTCATCGCATCCGATCCGGAATGGGCTCAGAAGTTCCGTGACGCCGGTGTGCCGATCGTCGGCGACGATATCAAGTCCCAGGTCGGCGCCACCATCACGCACCGCGTGCTCGCCCGTCTGTTCGAGGATCGTGGCGTGCGTCTGGACCGCACGTACCAGCTCAACGTGGGCGGCAACATGGACTTCATGAACATGCTGCAGCGCTCGCGCCTGGAATCCAAGAAGATTTCCAAGACCCGCGCCGTCACTTCCGTGGTGCCGCACGATATGGATCCGCATAACGTGCATATCGGTCCGTCCGATTACGTGGCATGGCTTGACGACCGCAAGTTCGCGTTCGTGCGTCTTGAAGGCACTACGTTCGGCGATGTGCCGCTGAGCTTGGAATACAAGCTGCAGGTGTGGGATTCCCCGAATTCCGCCGGTATTGTGATTGACGCCGTGCGTGCCGCCAAGATCGCGCTCGACCGTCATCTGGCCGGCCCGATTCTGGCTCCGAGCTCCTATTTCATGAAGTCGCCGGCCGTGCAGCACGAGGATGGCGAGGCTCGCCGCTTGGTGGAGGAGTTCATCAAGGGCGAGGTCGAAGGCAGCGAAGAGCAGCTTGACGCCGATGTCGCCGCCGCCAAGGCAGCTGGCAAGGATGTGTGGCGCGCCTGATTTTTAGTTCGCCTGATATGAGGAATCCCCAATCTACCGTCGGTGGATTGGGGATTTTTAATTACGATTTGGAAACGATGCGTATCGTCACTTCTTGAGAAGGGGTTCGACCTGTTCCTCGTACGCGGTCAACGCGGTGTCGATCACATTGTGCATGTCGTAGTACTTGTACGTGCCCAGACGGCCGCCGAACACCGTCTTCGGCTCGGCCTTCGCGAGCTCCTCGTACCTCGCGTACAGCGCCTTGTCGGCCTCCGTGTTGATCGGATAGTACGGCTCGTCGCCACGCTCGGCGAAACGGCTGTACTCCTCCCATACCACGGTCCTGTCGGGATTCTGCGAGGCGGCGCGCTCCGGATTGAAGTTCTTGAACTCGATCGCGCGCGTGTACGGCACGTCCGCGTCGGAGAAGTTCATCACCGGGCAGCCGAAATGGTCGCCCTCGTCGTAACGCACCTCCTTGAAGTCGACCGTGCGCCACTTGAGCTCGCCCAGCGAGTAGTCGAAGTAGCGGTCCACCGGGCCCGTGTACACCACCGGCACGCCGGCCGCGGCCAAAGCCGCCTTGTTGTACGGCTGGGACCCGTCGAAGAAGTCGGTCTCCAGTGTCACATGGATGCGCGGATCGTCGATCATGCGCTCCATCCACGCGGTGTAGCCGTCGGCCGGCAGGCCCTCCCACGTGTCCTTGAAATAGCGGTTGTCGTAGTTGAAGCGCACCGGCAGGCGGTTGATGATGCCCGCTGGCAGGTCCTTCGGATCGGTCTGCCACTGCTTGCCCGTGTAGTTCTTGATGAACGCCTCGTACAGGGGGCGGCCGATCAGCGAAATGCCCTTGTCGTTGAGGTTCTGGGGATCCTTGCCCGCCAGCTCGCCGGCCTGCTCGGCCACGAGCGCCTTGGCTTCGGCGGGCGTGTAGTGCGCGCGGAAGAACTGGTTGATGGTGCCCAGGTTGATCGGCAGGGGGTAGACCTCGCCGTCGTGCGTGGCGTACACGCGGTGCACGTAGTTCGTGAACGAGGTGAACCTGTTCACGTAGTCCCACACGCGCTTGTTGGACGTGTGGAACAGGTGGGCGCCGTACTTGTGGATCTCCGCGCCGGTCTCCTCGTCCATGTAGCTGTACGCGTTGCCGCCGATATGGTCGCGCACGTCGATGATCTCGACCCTCACGCCCAGGTGCTCGACGGCCTGCTGGGCCACGGTCAGGCCGAACAGGCCCGCGCCCACGACCACCAGATCGGGATATTCCACCGCTTCAGTCATAAGAACAACCTTCCGAACTTAAAACAAACACACAATATTCGTGTGCGATTCCTCATCAAGCATACCCGTCCGCCCTCCTTAACGCGGGATGCTCATGGGGAAGCGGCATTTTGACGTTTGATTTCCCTGTGTCGCTGGTCGTGGGGCTGGCTGCTTCACGGATCATGGCATGGTCTGTGTGGTTCGTGCGCGGCCTGTGGCGCGGGTTGCGCTGCGGTTCGTGCGGCTTGCGGCGCGGTTCGGTCCGGGCATGGTGTACACTGGTCTTTGCCTCCGCGTGGCGGTACGTTACCCAACTCCCCCAGGGCAGGAATGCAGCAAGGGTAAGTGGCCTCTTCCGGGTGCGTGGAGGTTTTCTTATATCTTCATGCCATTCGCGCATACCGTAGAGCCAATGCCGTATTCTCGATGATTATGACCGACGAATTCAAGCCAATCATCCGAGACCCGCACAAGTCCGCGAATATGCTGGAACAGCCGGTCGCGTCCGTTCCCGTGCCGCAGCCGCCGTCTGATCCGATCGAACAGGTGCTTTCCCCACGTGAAGTGAGCGAAGGGCTTGCCAAAGCCGATCCGCTGACCCGTCATCCGCGCGTGTCGAGCATTATGCTCAGCGTGGTGTTCGGTCTGCTGCTGCTTGCCGCCGCGGTGGGCGTCTGGTGGTTGGGCGTGCGCACGATGGAAGGCCAAAGCTATGAAGACATGGTCTGGTCGAAATTCGATGCGGCCCTGCCGGGATGGCTGGAACCGGTCGTGCATGTTTTCACCATTTCCACCGTTGTAATCGCAACAAGCGCGATTATGTCGATAATCGCCCTCGCCGTACTTATCGTAAGAAAACGATGGCTGTTGATTGCTCAACTGGCGGTATTCGGCGGAATCTGCTTTGCCGCAGCAGAGTTGCTGAAGCCGCTGCTGCCACGTCCGTACTTAATCAATCTGGAATCAAATCCCAATAATTCCGCGCCTTCCGGGCATGTCATACTCGCCGCCGCGGCAGGAATGATCCTACTATGCGCCGTGCCTCGCGTATGCCGTGCGCTCGTTGCCGTGATCGGCTGGCTGTATGCGGTACTCGTCGGATTGTCGGTGATTGCGGGACAGTGGCACCGGCCGACCGACGTGATCATGGCGTTGCTGATCGTCGGCGGAGTGGCAATGATCACGCTTGCCGCGACGTTTGCGAACGGCATGGATGAGCCCGGTTCGCGTGCGTCGTCGCCTTCCGTGCAGATCGTCGGCAGCGTGCTGTTGACGTTCGGCGTGCTCGGCACCCTGTATGGCGCATACATTATTTGGCAGATTCAGCCGGGACTTGCGATGAGTGCGGAATGGACGAATTCTGGTGCGCACCTTTCCACGGTGATTCTGACGGCTTCCGTTGCGTCGTTGGTGTTCGGGCTGGTGTTGACCATGCGTCAGCTGACCGCCTCGCCATTGACGAAACTTGGGCTTGTCGGCGCACCTCCGGCCCCTCCGAAACGCTGACGGCAAAACGTACGATCACGCCGAAAATTTCCGGCACCGGTCGCTCGCGCCACACGGACGGTTTGCCAACTGCATACGGTCAGTGAGTATTATTGCGTTGCAAACGCTAGTAATAAGGAGTGGCTATGGCTACCGGCAGCAAGCTCGTGATTGTGGAGTCTCCCACCAAGGCCAAGAAAATCGGTGGGTATTTGGGCTCCGAATATACGGTGATGGCCTCGGTCGGCCATATTCGAGATCTTGCGCAGCCGAGCCAGGTGCCGGCCGCCGACAAAACCAAATTCGGCAAGTTCGGCGTTGACGTGGAAGACGGATTCAAGCCGTACTACATCGTCGATGGCAGCAAGAAGAAAACCGTGTCCGAGCTGAAAAGCGCGTTGAAAAAAGCCGACACCCTGTACCTCGCAACCGATGAGGATCGCGAGGGAGAGGCCATCGCCTGGCATCTGGTACAGACGCTCAAGCCGAAAGTGCCGGTTAAGCGCATGGTGTTCCACGAAATCACGAAGGAAGCCATCAAAGCGTCGCTTGACAATACTCGCGACGTTGACGACGACATGGTCGACGCCCAGGAAACCCGCCGTATTCTGGACCGCCTGTACGGCTATGAGCTTTCTCCGGTGCTGTGGCGCAAGGTTGGGCCGGGTCTTTCCGCGGGCCGTGTGCAGTCCGTCGCCACGCGTTTGATCGTGGAGCGCGAGCGCGAGCGTATGGCGTTCGTGCGTGCCCCGTATTGGGATGTCACCGCAACGTTGGAGGCGCCGGATGCCGATGGCAATAATGTTGCGTTCGAGTCTCGTATGGTGTCGTTGGGTGGCCGTCGTTTGGCTGGTTCCAAGGATTTCGGCGCCGATGGCAAGCTGACTGCGGCCGGTGCGAAGGATCAGGTCGTGCAGTTGGACGAGGCGCAGGCTTCCGCGATTGCGCAGGCATTGGAATTTGCAACGTTTACTGTCGCGTCGATGGAAACCAAGCCGTACCGTCGCCGTCCGGTTCCACCGTTCACCACGTCCACCTTGCAGCAGACCGCCGGCAATCGTCTCGGCATGAGCTCGCGTCAGACCATGCGTGCTGCGCAAGGATTGTACGAAAACGGCTATATCACCTACATGCGTACCGATTCGGTGACGCTGTCGCAAGAGGCGATCGCAGCCGCACGCGAAGCGGTCGTCAAGCATTTCGGCGAAAACTATCTGTCGGACGCGCCGAAACAATATGCCACAAAGACGGCAGGCGCGCAGGAAGCCCACGAATGCATCAGGCCGGCGGGCGCGAAATTCCGTGACCCTGCGGAAATCGCAAGCAAAGTGCCGGCCGACCAGCTCAAGCTGTACACGCTGATCTGGCAGCGCACGCTTGCCTGCCAGATGGCAGACGCAACCGGTTCCACGGCGACCGTGCGACTGTCCGCACCGACCGAATCGAATGGGGAAGCCATGTTCCAGGCTTCCGGCACTGTCATCGAATTCCCCGGCTTTATGAAGGCGATCGGTGAAGGCCGCCGCGCATCCGCCGAATCGAAGAAGGGCGATGCTGCTGGAAGCGTTGAACAGGCTGCGCAATCCGGTAAATCCAGCAAAGCGGATAAGAAGTCGGATGACAATGTGTCGCTTCCGCCGATGAATCCGGGCGATGCGCTCGCCGCGGTGGCGGTTGGTGCCGACGGACACGAAACTCAGCCTCCGGCGCGTTACACCGAAGCGTCGCTCGTGAAAACGTTGGAACAGAAGGAAATCGGCCGCCCGTCCACGTATGCGAGCATTATTTCCACGATCATCGATCGCGGGTACGTGTATGAGCGCGGTCGTGCGTTGATTCCGTCGTGGCTCGCGTTCTCCGTGGTCAAATTGCTGGAAACGAAGTTCCCGCGGTATGTGGATTACGAGTTCACTGCCGATATGGAAAGCGGTCTTGACCAGATCGCGAGCGGTCAGGAGACCGGCAGGAATTGGCTGACCCGCTTCTATTTCGGTTCCGGTGAGGGTGCCGCGCAGTCTGCGGACGAGGCGCATGCCGGTTTGCAGCAGCAGGTCGCGCAGTTGGGTGAAATCGACGCTCGCGAGATCAATACGATTGAGATCGGCGACGGTTTGCATGTGCGCGTCGGTCGATATGGCCCGTATTTGGAGGATATGAACCATCTGGATGATGAGGGCAATCCGAAGCGTGCCTCGCTGCCGGATACGCTCGCTCCGGATGAGCTGACGGTGGAAGTCGGTCATGATTTGATCGAGAATCATTCCGGCGGTCCGCGCGCTCTTGGCGTCGATCCGGTTTCCGGAGGCACCGTTGAAGTGCGTAATGGTCGTTTCGGGCCGTATGTTGCGCTGGTGATGCCTTCTGCCGATGCCGGTGCTGCTGGT
>SAMEA3387442__coassemble_639_pt1 | contig 13718 bp, 10 predicted proteins | sample SAMEA3387442__metabat2_low_PE_009 | metagenome-assembled genome bin SAMEA3387442 (sample SAMEA3387442) | Felis catus | biome: Faeces | place: United Kingdom | collected 2012
GGAGAAATCTTCCCGCTCAGTGGCGTTTGCGTCCGTATTCCTCCAGCGAGTGGGGAATTTGGGCGGTTTGAGTCGTACCCAGTGGTAGAAGCCGCATCTGTCGGCATAACTGGGGAGAATGGTGCGTTATGAGCACCACACTGGAAACACCGATTTCATCAATCGAGAGCAACCGCCGCAGAGTCGGCGCGCTGAAATCGCTTGGTGTGGTGTCAGTTGGCGACGCCCTGACCTATTATCCGTTCCGCGTAACCGATCCGGTTCCCGCGCGCTCACTGCATGAAGCGAAAATCGGGGAGAAAATGGCGTTCGCCGCGCATGTGCTCGAAACGCGCGTTTTCCCCATGGCACGTCGAGGCTTCCGCCTGATCGCAACAGTCACGGACGACGATTTCGCAGCGCGTCGCAACACCCCAAAATCGTTGGCGTCGCTGGTCTTCTTTTCGTATCGCAAATCGTATGTTGACTGGGTGCAGCGCAAACTGCACGCGGGAGCGCTGCTCGTCGTCGCAGGCGAGCCAAGCGTGTACGACAATCGTCTGCAATTCACGCATCCCGACCTGCTCACCATCAATCCCGTGCAATCGCAGTCGGAAAACGGGGAATGGAACGACTGTTTCGGCGATCCTGCGAATCCGCCTCTCGGCAATCTGAAATACGATGCGCAAACGATCGACGAAGCGCTGAAACGAGTTTGCCGTCCACGACCGGTATATCATGCAACTTCGCGAATTTCCAGCGAACATATTCATGAATCGGTATTGAAATATATGGATGCGTTGCGCGGAGCCGAATATTTGGCAACGCAAAATGCAGGGAATTTCTTAAATAATCCTACGCAAGAAGGGGATTTTGATATTCCCCAAATTGATCGAGAAATACAGATTAAAGTACTCGGTAATGCTATTCCCGATATTATTCCGGAAGATTTTCGTGAGGAATATGGGCTTATGCATCGTGCTGAGGCATTCATGGCGATTCATGATCCGGTTGATCGCAAGAATTTCGATAACGCCTTGCAAACGTTGCGATATGAGGAAGCGCTGATCTGCCAGACCGCGCTCGTCAAATCACGCGATGCATCGCGCAAATCCAAGGCTACCGCATGCTCTGAAACGCGGTTGAAAGACGATTTCATCGCGTCGCTGCCATTCGCCCTTACGAACGGCCAACAGCAGGTCATCGCCGATATTTCCGCCGATATGGCGCACGATTACCCCATGCAACGATTGCTGCAAGGCGAGGTCGGTTCCGGTAAGACCGTGGTCGCGGTTGCTGCCATGATGCAGGCCGTCGGATCAGGCGGCCAGGCCGTGCTTGTAGCGCCAACGCAGGTTCTTGCCGAACAGCATTATGCGAGCATTTCCACAATGGTATCCAAACTGGGAAAAAGCGACGCAAATTCGAGTGATAATCAAAAAAATCTAGATGATGCCAATGCGCGGCGAAGCAATAAACGGTCCGCGCAAAGTTCGAAAGATGGGGAATTCGACGCAAAAATAATTCACAATAATGCTGTGGATAAAGGTGTACAACTTGCAGACCTTCTTGATTTGGCCGCATCTGATGATGTGGAAACCGGATTTTCCGGCAAAGGAAACGATATATTTGGCACAAAAGATGGGGAGATTCCTGTATTTCTTCTCACGGGAAGTATGCGACTTGCCGAACGTCGTCGCGTGCTCGCAGCAGCCGCATCGGGCATGCCCTGTATTGTCGTGGCGACGCACGCCGCATTTTCCAAGAGTTTCCAGGCGCCGAACCTCACCTTGGCGGTGATCGACGAACAGCACCGCTTCGGTGTGGAACAGCGCGAATCGTTGAATTCCAAGGGTTCTACGGCGCCTCATCTGTTGGTCATGACGGCCACGCCGATTCCGCGCACCGCAGCCATGACCTGGTTCGGCGATCTCGACATTTCCTCGCTGACCGAACTTCCCGGCGGCCGCAAGCCGATTCGCACATTCGTGGTGCCGGAAGACAATGCGTCGTTGATGGGTGAAATGTTTGCCCTGATTCGCAAGCGCATCGACGCGGGGGAACGTGCCTACGTGGTCTGCCCGCGCATTGACGCCGATGCCGAAGATGCGGACGGCGCGCTGGCGGCGTCAGCGGCTTCAGGCTCGAAAACCGCAGGTTCGTCGGCCGCGGCTTTTGACGACGCCTACGATCTTGGCGAAGACGACGACCGGCGCGCACAACGCCCCCCGTTGCATTCCGTGGCGGAAATCGTGGAGCGTCTGCAATCGCTGCCGCAGTTCAAAGGCATTCGATTCGCCACGTTGACCGGGCGTGACGATGACACCACAAAATCGCAGGTCATGGCCGATTTTGAATCCGGCATAACGCCGATTCTGGTGGCGACCACGGTGATCGAGGTCGGCGTGGACGTGGCGAAAGCCAGCTGCATCGTGATTTTCGATGCGGACCGGTATGGGCTTTCGCAATTGCACCAGTTGCGTGGGCGCGTCGGCCGAGGCGGCACCGATTCGGGGGCTTTCCTGATTTCGCGTGCGCCCGCGGACAGTGATGCCGCCCGCCGTCTTGACGTGATTCAGGGCACGTTGGATGGTGCCGAAATAGCGCAGGCCGATTTGGAATTCCGCGGCGCCGGCGACGTGCTCGGCGACGCGCAATCTGGCGGAAAGTCAGGTTTGAAGCTGCTTCGTGTGGTTAAGGATGTGAAGATTATTGAGCATGCGCGGGTTGAGGCTACGAGGCTTGTCGCTCAGGATCCTGATTTACTCGAACATGTGCAGTTGGCCGGGGCGGTGCTTGATTTCACGCGCGGCAATGAAACGTTCCTGACCAGTAATTAGTTTGGTGCGATTAATTAATCGCCTGGCACGCTAGAGTGGTGCGTATGCGCGTAATTTCAGGACGATTCAAAGGCGTTGCATTGACCACGCCGAAAGCAGGCACTCGACCGACCACCGATCGCACCAAAGAGGCGATTTTCTCGCATCTCGATTCATGGGGAGTGTTGGACGATGCCCGCGTGCTCGATTTGTTTGCAGGAACCGGCGCTTTGGGCATCGAAGCATTGAGCCGTGGCGCACGAGAGCTGGTGGCGGTGGAATCATCCGCTCCGGCGGCCGCATTGATCGCGCAGACGCTGACCGCGTTGAAACATAACCGTTCGTGGGAACATGGCATGAGTGCCCGCGTGGTGAAGGCTCGCGCAGAAAAATACGCGGCTTCAGCTTCGGCCGTTGAACCGTTCGACATGGTGTTCATCGACCCGCCGTACGCCTTCGAAACGAATGATTGCAACCAGCTGCTCGCCGATCTTGCCAGCCGTGAACTGACTTCCAGCAACACGGTGATCATGCTGGAACGATCCACCCGTTCCGAAGAGCCCACGGCTCCAGAAAACTGGGAAATCACCGATCGGCGCGATTATGGCGAAACCGCCGTCTACTACATTGAACCCAGCGAGCCAATCTCAGATAACGGTCAGCAATAATCGCAAGAAAAAACTTGCGATTATTCCGCGTAAAAACAAGCGTTTAAAAGCTAGCGTTTGCGCGGATGGGCGGCGGAAACCTCCCAACCGAGCGCCATCAAGGTCTTGCGATCGGCCTTGTCGAGCTTGGTGCAATCCAACGCTTCGATCAGGTCGGGACGCAACTCATTGGTTTTCTCGAGCGCCTCATCGCGGCGGAAACGATCCACTTTCGCATGATTGCCGGAAAGCAGCACGCCCGGAACCTTGATGCCACGCCATTCCGCGGGCTTCGTGTACTGTCGGTGCTCCAACAGCGCGTTCTCGCCCGTATACGATTCCTCAACAATCGAAGCGGCATTGCCCATAAAACCGGGCAGCAGCCGCGTGATCGCCTCCAACATGACCGACACTGCGACCTCGCCGCCGTTCAACACGTAATCGCCGATCGAATATTCGCGCACGTCAATGCCTTGCGCGCGGTAATACTGCGGAATGCGCGCGTCATACCCTTCGTAACGGCCGCAGCCGAACAGCAGATGATCGGCATGGCTCAGTTCCGTCGCATCCTGTTGTGTGAACAGCGGGGCGGAAGGATTCGGAAAAATCAGCACAGGACCTGCGGAAGATTGTGCAGTGTCGGAATCTGCAGTATCGCAAGAATCGCCAGTATCGAAGGAATCCGCAGAATCCTCAATATTTTCCGTATTTTCGATTACCGCAGGCTCAAGCTGCAGCAGCTCGTCGAGGCATTCGCTCCACACTTCCGGCTTCATCACCATGCCTGCGCCACCGCCGACAGGAGTGTCATCGACGGAATGATGCACGTCGTGCGTCCAGTCGCGCAGATTGTGCGCGGTAACCTCCACAAGCCCTTTCGACTGCGCTTTGCCGAGCAGACTGAGGTTCAGCACTTCAAAATATTCCGGGAAAACAGACACGATATCGATCTTCATAATGTTCAGAATACCGGGATGCCTGCCAAGTGGCAGGAAACATAAAAGTGGGCACTGGATTCCAATGCCCACTTGAATGGATATGTGATCGAAAGCGCGTAATCATGAATGCTTACGCAGGATCGCAAACGATCACAGTCCCGGAATAAGACCTCCAGGCGGATCGAGGGTCAGATAGCCCTCTTCGAGGTCGATGTCTGGCACGAGCTCGTCCACGAATGGCACGAGCGCGCTGTTCTCAACCACAGCGCCGTCGGCATCCTTCACCGGATTGGCGAGACGAATCTTCAGCAGCCATTGGGCCACTTCTATCACGTCAACGACTTTGCCGACCACCACGCCCGGTTCGAGACCAAGCATATTGTCTTCAGCCAGTCGCGCCTCAAGACCGATGAGGTCTTTCGGATACCACTCGTCGGCTTCAAGCATGTCTTTCGGATCATCCGCCTCGCCATATAGCACAATGCCGTTGGCTGCTTCGGATTGGTCGCGGTTGTCAATGCCTTCGAACTTGATGATCCAACGGTTTTTGAAGGTACGGGAGTTCTCCACCACATACTCTTCTTCGCCGTCTTTCGTGTACAACACAGCACCGGGAGCGAACCGGTATTCCGGTTCGTCCGTAAAGATCTGCACGGTGACTTCGCCTTTGAGCCCCTGCGCACGCCCGATACGACAGACCCTCAGCAGCTCGGGCTGTTGAGGGTCGTCAGAATGCATATCACGCACCACGCTAGGATCTCACCTGCGCACGTCCATGATGTCGACGCGCACCTTGTGGTCGGACAGTGCCTGCACCACGGCGCGAATCGCATTTGCCGTGCGTCCGCTGCGTCCGATGACGCGACCGATGTCTTCCGGGTTGACGCGCACGCGAATGAGTTCGCCACGCGCGTTCTCATGGGACTTCACCGAAACGTCGTCGGGAAAATCGACGATGTTCTTAATCAGATGTTCCACAGCCTGGGCGAGCATGATCACTCGGCTTCCGCAGCCGGCTCTTCAGCCGGAGCTTCCTCGGTGGCGGCGGCTTCGGCCTCAGCCTTGGCCTTGGCGTCAGCTTCGGACTTTGCAGCCTTCAGCTTCTGAGCCTGAGCCTCAACGGCCTCAACGCGAGCGGCGGCATCCGGGCCGGCTTCAACGGTCTTCAGGGTGCCTTCAGCACCGTCAAGGCCCTTGAACTTCTGCCAGTCACCGGTGATCTTCAGCAGGTTCAGCACCTGCTCGGTCGGCTGAGCGCCAACGCCGAGCCAGTACTGAGCGCGCTCGGAATCGATAACGATGGTCGAAGGCTGGGTGTTCGGATTGTAGGTACCGATCTCTTCGATGGCGCGGCCATCACGCTTGGTACGGGAATCCATGATCACCACGCGGTAGAACGCGTAGAACTTCTTACCCATGCGCTTCAGACGAATCTTGGTTGCCAAAATGGCTCTCCTTGTATAACTAGGGGTGTGCGTTTCGTTTTCTGTGTGGGGCACGGAATCCGAAACCCACATGTTCCTCACGTCACGCGATAGTTAGAGGGCCTCGCGCGCGCGAATAACTTATCAAGTATAACCGTGGGGTACGGACGGATGGGTCTTAGGATGTTTCCCGCTCTATGTGACTTTCCGAATCCGTGCAAAACCGGGAAGTCGTTTGTCTGATTCTGCGGAAACGGTCAATTATGCGGCGAATGTGATGCCTTGAATGACCGAATCGGCAGAATCGGACATTTGCTGGCATTCGTGAGATGTTTGCGTGGGTCTACATGGCGGAATCGTCGGAATCAGGCAGGCTGGCTACACTTGGAGGTTCCGAGTTTGCGTATGTCCGTTCGGAGTGAACGGTTTGCATAGGGGGAGTTGCCTGAATGATTATCGCGCTTTGGATTGCGTTGATTATTTGCGTTGTATGGATTGCGCTTGGCGAGATGCCGGCTGGTTGGGATGGCCATTTGCCGCTGCCGTACTTGATTGCGTTGATTCCGTTGCTGTGGATTCCGACGCTTGTGATCGCCGTCGCCGGTTTCGCGTTGCATGAGCCGGCTCTCGGGGGAGTCGCTGCGGTGGTCTGTCTTGCGTCGCTGCTACGCAAAATCGCATATTGGATGGAAAATCTTAATTCTCCCAATACTGCGCAGAGGGTTGCCGAAAAACTTGCGGAAAAGCGTGAAACATCTCGTGAAACAGGCAATGAAGCTGTTACGGAATCCGCGAAACATGGCCGTTTCCGTGTGATGACGCTGAACTGCCGATTTGGTCGTGCCAACGCTGCGGCAATCGTCAGTGCGGTCAAAAAACATGATATTGCAGTACTTGCATTGCAGGAATTGACGGACGATCTGGTTGCGCAATTGGACGCTTCGGGATTGTCTGATTTGCTTCCGTACCGTCAGTTGGGGGAGAGCAAGGGAACGGACAATGGTGGATTCAACGGTGTGTGGATTCGTATTGAACCAAGCGACATGTCTCCGGTCACTGCGGTGATTCCCGCGGCCGACGTGCCGGGCGTGTGCTTCCCGATCGATTCGATGCGCGGCATCACGTTTGTTTCGGCACATCCGAAGTCTCCGATGCGCGGATGCAGGGAATGGTCCGCCGGTATCATCGGTTTGGGGGAGTTGGCGACCACTCAGAAGCAGGGCGACATCACCGTTGTGTTGGGTGATTTGAATTCCGGTACCGATCATCCAAGCTTCCGCAAGCTGCTGAATGCGGGCTTCAAGGATGCGGCCTTGTGCGAGGCGAAGGGCCGTCATGCCACGTTCCCATCATGGCTGCCGTGGCCGCGCATCATTCTTGACCATGTGCTTTTCACCAAGGGATTGGACGCTTCCGACGTGAGTTCGTTCTGCGTTGAAGGTAGCGATCATCTTGCGCTTGTTGCCACGTTGACGTTGAAGTAGTTGATGGCGATTATAAGGTAGTCGATTCAGCTGAAAACAGCTGATTGGAGTACGCAAAAAGGGGATGCGATTCGTCTTGAATCACATCCCCTTTTTATACGTTACCGTTTTCGCGTCGCTTGCTTTAGTGCAGCAAGCCGGACAGTCCGCCGCCAAAGTTCGGCGGCAGCTCACCGGCATCGCCCATCAAGTCTTGCAATCCGGCGGGAAGTGCAGGATTCTGCGGCTTCTTGGCAAAAGCGGAACCGCCGGAAGGCTTACCGTCGGAGTTCTTGCCGGCAAGCTTGTCGCGCAATGCCTTCTCTTCAGCCTCGCGCTTCATCGGATTGCCGGACTTACCGCCCTTCTTCTTGCCCTTCTTGCCTTTGCCCTTGCCTTTGCCCCCGCCCATGGCAGGGCCGCCAAAGCCAGGCATGCCAGCGCCAGCCTTGTTGCTCATACGCTTCATCATCTTCGCGGCCTGCTCGAAACGCTGCAACAGCGCGTTTACCTGCGAAACGGTCACGCCGGAACCGTAAGCGATACGGGCTCGACGAGAACCGTCAATAATCGAAGGGTCACGACGTTCCGCAGGAGTCATCGAACGAATAATGGCTTCAGTACGATCGATTTCCCTCTCGTCGAACTGCTCAAGTTCTTTACGATGCGCGGCCATACCCGGAATCATGCCAAGCAGATTCTTCATCGGACCAAGCTTGCGCACCTGTTGCAGCTGATCGAGGAAATCATCCAAACCAAAGGAACCATCGGAAATCTTGATGGCGGCCTTACGAGCCTCTTCCTCATCGAACTGCTTCTGCGCCTGCTCGATCAGGGTAAGAATATCGCCCATATCGAGAATGCGGGAAGCCATACGATCCGGGTGGAAAACCTCGAAATCCTTCAGACCTTCGCCAGTGGAAGCGAACAGAATCGGCTTGCCGGTAACGGATGCGACCGAAAGCGCGGCACCGCCACGGGCATCGCCGTCAAGCTTCGAAAGCACCACGCCGGTGAAGTCCACGCCCTCATCGAACGCCTTCGCCGTCTGCACGGCATCCTGACCGATCATCGCGTCGATTACGAACAGGATTTCGTTCGGCTGCACGGCGTCGCGAATATCGCGAGCCTGCTTCATCAGCTCTTCGTCAACGCCGAGACGGCCTGCGGTATCGATGATGACCGTGTCGTACAGCTTCTGCTTGGCCAGCGCAACAGCGTCACGCGCCACCTTCACCGGATCGCCGGTGGTCAGACCCGGGGAAGCAACGGCTTCGCCACCATCGGACTGCACACCCTTTTCCGGAGCGTACACGGGCACGCCTGCACGTTCGCCAACCACCTGCAGCTGCGTCACTGCGTTCGGACGCTGCAAATCGGCCGCGACCAACAGCGGAGTGTGGCCGGAATCCTTCAGCCAGTAGCCGAGTTTGCCTGCGAGGGTGGTTTTACCAGCACCCTGAAGACCGGCGAGCATGATGACGGTCGGCGGATTCTTCGCAAAATTCAGCGGTCGGTCAACGCCAGCGCCAAGCACGGCCGTCAACTCTTCGTTGACGATCTTCACGACCTGCTGGGCCGGATTCAGCGCCTGGGAAACCTCGGTGCCGAGCGCACGCTCGCGGATTCGGCCGGTGAAGGAACGCACCACGTCGAGCGCCACGTCGGCGTCGAGCAGCGCGCGGCGGATTTCGCGGATCGTACCATCGATATCAGCCTCGGAAAGCTTGCCTTTGCTCTTCAGATGCTTGAACGCATTCGAGAGCCTATCTGTCAAAGAACTAAATGCTGCCATAATGTCCCTCAGTCTAGCCGTCCCGCGGGAAATTTCGCATTCCAATTAATGGTGTTGATGATGTTCGGTTGATATTCGGTGAGATGCTTGATGCTATTTGCATGAGAAATGACAATCCCGTCTCTTCCAATAGGAGAAGACGGGATTATTGCTTATTAAGAGCGCTGCGGATTATTTGAGGGTCCAGGTGGGACCCTGGGGAGTGTCTTCGATGGCGATTCCGGCTGCGCCCAAGGCATCACGAATGGCGTCGGCGCGGGCGAAATCCTTGGCCTTGCGGGCTTCGGCACGCTCCTCCAACTGTTCGGAAACCAAACGGTCAAGCGCAGTATGCTCAGCGGAATCGGCACCGGCTCCGGCGGCGCCGCCGGCCGCACCCTCGCTTACCCACGGCTCCGCCAACGGATCCAAACCAAGCGTATCGAGCATCGCACGCACATTCACCAAAACAGCGCGAACTTCATCCTTCGCAACATCCGAATCAACACGATCGGCAAGCTTCGAAAGCAACGTGTTGCCAGAACGAATCGCCGTGAAAATCGCAGCGGAGGCGCCGGAAACATTAATATCGTCATTCATTGCGGCGACGAAATCAGCCGGCAGCTCATCGGCGGAAACCGAAACGATCTCCTCACGGGACGGCTGCCCGCCAACGGCGGCACCGGCACGTTCGATGAAATTCGACACACGATCGTACGCGGACTGAGCCTCGGTCAACGTCTGATCCGACCATTCCAACATGGAACGATACTGCACGGAACCAAGCGCGTAACGCACCACCCAAGCGGAATTTTCCGCCAAAACCGCCGGCACGGACAAGCCGTTGCCCAGCGACTTCGACATCTTCTCACCCTTGGCGGTAACCCATGCGGAATGCATCCAACGAGCCGCCGAATCGTAACCGGCGGCACGAGTCTGCGCCATTTCGTTCTCATGGTGCGGGAAACGCAAGTCCAGCCCGCCGCCATGAATGTCGAACATATCCTTCAAATAGCGGTGGCTCATCGCCGAGCATTCAATATGCCAACCCGGGCGACCCGTGCCGAACGGAGTATTCCAACGCGCGTCAAGCGGATCGGAATCCTTCGGAGCCTTCCACAATGCGAAATCACGCGGATCATGCTTGTCTTCCGACATGTCCGCAGGATCAACCGGATTGTACTTGTCGTTGCCCGTATTGTCGACAGACGGACCCATGGCATCGGCCACCTCGGAAGCGGCATCGGCCACAGCGGTCTGCTTCTGATGCGTCAACTCGCCATAATGAGGCCAGCTGGCAACGTCGAAATACACGTTGCCGGTCGGATTGCCGTTCTCGTCAGTCACCACGTAGCCGTGGCCGTTGTCGATGATCTGCTTGATCAGATCGATCATGTCGATCATATGGCCGGTCGCACGCGGCTCATACGTAGGCGGCTCAACACCCAACGTGTTGTAAGCCTCAGTGAATTCACGCTCGTAAATGTACGCGCGCTCCCACCACTGCTGACCGGCGGCCGCAGCCTTATCGAGAATCTTGTCGTCGATATCGGTGACATTGCGCACGAACGTGACCTTGTAGCCCAAACGCTCGAACCAGCGACGCACCACGTCAAACGCGACAGCCGCACGAATATGGCCGATATGCGGCGAGCTCTGCACGGTGGCGCCACACACGTACATGCCGACCTGACCAGGCTTGATCGGCGTGAAATTCGACACGGCGTGCGATGCGGTGTCGTACAGCTTCAGATCGGCAGCGGCGCTCGCCACTGCGTCAACTGCGGTTGCGGCGCTAGAAATGTTGATATTCTGCGGTTCTTGCGTGTTCGTCATAACCACGAGAGTATTGCCAGAATCGGACATGCATGCGAGATGAAAATGAACGGCAAAACGGTTTTTGTTGGATTTGTGAACATCGTTTACGTAGGTGATGCAACAATAGAACGTATGACGCAATCGCAGGTGCTGATTTTGCAACACGTTCCGTGGGAGAGACCGGGACGCATTTTAGACAGTCTGGATGATTTGGGACTGCAGTATCAAATCATCAATGTCGCCAAGCAGAAGAAACCGGATTTGCCTGATTTTGGCGAGGTTTCCGGCGTGGTGATCATGGGCGGCCCGATGGGTGCGCTCGACTACGACAAGTATCCGGGATTAAAGGCCGAGGCCAAGCTCGCGCGGGCTGCGGTCAGCGTTGGCAAGCCGGTGTTGGGCGTGTGCCTGGGACATCAGATCATCGCCACCGCGCTGGGGGCGAAGCTGAAGTCGGGAGATGCTCCGGAAATCGGTTTTGCGCCGATCAAATGCATCGACAAGCATGATTATTTCTCGATGTGGAACAAAACCGTGGATGTGCTGCACTGGCATAACGACGTGGTGTCGTTGCCGGAGGGCGCGCAGCCATTGGCACGATCCGCGAAGACCAAGGTGCAGGCGTTCCGTTTTGGTTCCGCTCTGGGCATGCAGTTCCACTTGGAGGTTACCCCTACTCTGTTGGAGGAGTGGCTTGACGAGTCAAGCATGGTCAAGGATCTCAAGGCTGCCGGCGGGTCGAAATCGCAGTTGCGCGAGGCGTTCGCCGAATATAATCCGCAGTTGCAGCCGCTTGCGGATCAGGTGTTTTCGAGTTTTGCCGCTCGTTGTAATTCGTATGGGCAGAATTTGGCTCAGTCGCAGCAGGGCTGATCGCCGAGTTGCGTGCGGCTCCGATTGCTGCGTAGCGCTGGTGGCGATTCGCAAGTTGCGGCATTGCCTGCAGGTTTGGGAGATGTTCCCGCTACATTGGTGACTTATGCCGACTTATGATTTGGGACTTGAACACGTTTCGCTTGCTTTTGCGACCAAGAATATTTTCAACGATGTAACGCAGGGTGTTTTTGAAGGCGACCGCATCGGCATCGTCGGTAAGAACGGCGACGGCAAGTCCACGTTGCTGCATTTGTTCAAAGGCACGCAGGAGCCGGACTCCGGTCGCGTGACCATTCGCGGCGGGCTTACGCTCGGCATGCTCGACCAGCGTGACCCGCTCGACGACAACGCCACCGTGCGCGAAGCTGCGCTCGAAGGCCGTGAAGACTACGAATGGGCTGCGGAAACCAAGTCGCGCGAAATCGTCGAAGCATTGCTTGGCGGCATCAGCTTGGAAGCGAAAATCGGTTCGCTTTCCGGCGGTCAGCGTCGCCGCGCCGATTTGGCACGCCTGTTGCTCAAGGATTGGGATATTCTCGCACTCGACGAGCCTACAAACCATTTGGATGTGGTGACCATTCACTGGCTGGCGGAACATTTGAAGAACCGTTGGCCGGCCGGATCCGGCGCGCTGCTGCTCGTCACCCATGACCGTTGGTTCCTCGACGAAGTGTGCGAATCCATGTGGGAGGTGCATGACGGCGAAATCGAGCCGTTTGAAGGCGGCTATTCCGCATACATGCTGCAGCGCGTGGAACGCGATCGCCAAGCCGACGTGCGTGAAACGAAACGTCGCAATCTGGCTCGTAAGGAACTTGCCTGGCTTACCCGCGGTGCCCGCGCCCGTTCCACCAAGCAGAAATTCCATGTGAAGGCCGCGCGTGAGCTCATCGCCGACGTGCCTCCGGTGCGCAATACGCTGGAATTGAAGCAAATGGCCACATCCCGCTTGGGCAAGCAGGTGGTTGACCTGATTGACGTGACGCAGATTTTCGAACATGTGCAAGGCGAGGCCGATATCGATCCGGACGTTGCCGACATGGAAGCGTCGGCATCGCGCGTCGATGTGGTGCCGGCCATGTATGCCGAGCCGCAAGTGCATGGTTCCGTGGAAGTTGCCGTCGACGATCTGACTGATCCGCGATTGGTGGATGCCGGTGTTGCAGCGGCGCAAGTTGCTGCAGCTGCGAAAGAATCGCAAGAAATTCAGGAATCGCAAGAAAATAATACTGATGATCCTGCAGAAGAAATTACTTCTGCAGCGCAAAAAATTACTGTTACCGGTCGTAAGATTCTTGATGACGTGACATGGCTCATTGGGCCTGGAGATCGTTTCGGCATCGTCGGCGCGAACGGTGCCGGAAAATCGACGTTATTGAAGATTCTTGACGGCACGATCACCCCCACTGTAGGTCATGTGAATATCGGCAAAACCGTGAAATTCGCGGTGCTTTCACAGCGTCTCGACGAATTGGAGAAGCTCGGTAAATACAAGATCAAGGAAGTGCTGAGCCGTTACAAGCCGAGCTATATCGTGGACGGCAAGGAAACCACGCCGGGGCAGATGATGGAGCGTCTCGGTTTCGAGTCGGCGCAGCTGATGACGCCGATCAAAGACCTATCGGGCGGTCAGAAGCGCCGTATGCAGTTGCTGCTGATTCTACTGGACGAGCCGAACGTGCTCATCATGGATGAGCCCGGCAACGATCTGGACACCGACATGCTCGCCGTGATGGAGGATCTGCTCGACACTTGGCCGGGAACTCTGATCGTCGTTTCGCACGATCGTTACCTGCTCGAACGTGTCACCGACCAGCAGTTCGCGCTGATCGGCGGCAAAGTGCGCCACCTACCCGGTGGCGTGCAGGATTATCTGGACATGACTGAGGCCATCAAGAACGGCAAGGATCCGTTCGCGGACGAAAAGGCAGGTGCCGGCAAAGGCAAGAAGAACGGTTCCGCTGGAGCTGCCGGTTCCGC
>SAMEA3387442__coassemble_2155_pt1 | contig 12973 bp, 7 predicted proteins | sample SAMEA3387442__metabat2_low_PE_009 | metagenome-assembled genome bin SAMEA3387442 (sample SAMEA3387442) | Felis catus | biome: Faeces | place: United Kingdom | collected 2012
AGGCAAGCGCCTGCGCAAGGACGTACAGTTCGCCATCAAGGCCTCCAAGTCCGGCGCATGGCATGTGAACGCAGACGGCGCTCCGGTATGCGAGACGCCGAACGGCGAGATCGTGCTTGAGGAAGGCGAATACGAGCTGATTAACAGCGTGGAGGAGAAGAACGCCGAAGAGGCCGCCAACTCCGTTTCCGCCGCGCTGCCGACCGGTGGCTTCGTGATCCTCGACACCGAGCTGAACGATGATCTGATCGCCGAAGGCTACGCCCGCGACGTGATCCGCGCCGTGCAGGACGCCCGTAAGGCCGCTGATCTGGAAATCTCCGACCGCATCGCGCTGACGTTGACCGTGCCGGCCGATGACGTGGCGAAGGTCGAGCAGTTCAAGGATCTCATCGCTTCCGAGACGCTCGCCACCTCCTTCAACGTGAAGGAAGGCGGCTCCGAGCTCAGCGTGGAGGTTGCCAAAGCCTGAGTGGGCTGACGGTTGGCTTGGCTGATGGCTGACAGCTGAACGGTCGCCAACATAACAGGTCCCGAATCCGATGGATTATTCCAGAAGGTTCGGGACCTTTTTAATAGTCTGCTTGAGAAAGTCTACTTGTCTTTTTAAGGTATAAAAGTCAGGAAAAAGATTTGAATTTGACAATAGCTGTATTGGTGTGATAGCTTATTCGTGTTGATAATAAAAGTGCCTGTCTAGCTGGCGGGCTTGACAGGCACTTCTCTAGCAGAAAGGAAACGAAATAAAACAGTAAAAGCTCATTCGTCACCTGTGAACTGCGTTATTTCTAGTAGGTAGAAACGGCGCCAGTATAGCAGATTGACATGATTTCTTGTATTGAAGTCTCGGTATGAGGTCTGCTACTACATTGAGGATTGTCTTTTTTAGGGATAAAAGTATCTTAAGTGCTGGCTTTCCCTGTATTTCAAGGGACTTCTTTACGTCTCCTGCCGTGTGGATGTGATAAATACATGCGCGGCAGGAGTATCATTTGGTTTGATTAGGGTGCACGGGTGCACCCTACAGTACGCATGGAAAGGATTTAGCTGTGCGCAATATATCTATCGATGACATCAATGCTGCGATCCTCAATGGTGGGGCGGGAAGCTTAGTGGTCCGCGTAGAATTAGAACCTGCTTCGGGGTTGGACGGCATTATTGCCCCGGCGAAGTATGCTGGTGCTAATAACGCCACTTATGTTTATGAGAAGCGGTATCTCGGAGAGGAAAAACCTCAGAAAGTCGTTCTCATTGACTCAAAAGGATCGTTTGCCAACAGGGTTGAGGAGACAATTACCGAAGCAAGAAGGACTGGTGAGGGTCTCTTGGCATCCATGCCACATATCGTTGTCAAGTATAATGACGAATCTGGTAGCAAGACTTATTGCGATAGCCAACTTCCTCATCGTGGTTTCGATGGTCACATTCGCGTAGGTGTCCATGATGGAAAACCCACATCGGAGGCGAAGGAGTACATTGATGCTCGCAATTCGACTTTGGAAAATCTTTTGCCTCTGTTTGAGCTGTCTCCAGTCACGGTGCTGTTTGGCGGGTGGGATTCCACTAGGAGCAAGAATCAGTTGCGAATCCCATCGGTATTGACTGGTGAAATGTATGGCGTGCTTGCAGATCAAAGCGATGATGATCCCGCCGTTCATCGTGCCGGAGCGCGAATTGATCCGGTTGGTGCCAGCGTGAGCGTGGCTAAGAAGGCTGATCGAGAAAAAATAGTCGGAGATAGCATTGATCTTAGTGAAAACACAAAAAACAAATTTATTGGCAGTGGTAAGGGTTCCATTATTGGTCTAGGAGCCATTCCGCCGAGTGCTGATAAAGGGGCTCTTGATGGCGTTTCGGTACGTGGCATCGTTTCAAGTCGTGTACTGAGCTTTACGATGCTTCGCACCTTCCACTTTGGTAAGGGCGTTGAAGGCGACGCCGCCATTCGTGCTTTGATTGCTGCTGCGCTGCTTCGCGCTATGGCTGGATATGATGAGAATCCAGTAGTCAGAGCTAATTGCGCGTTGACCGAGACCGGCAAGCCATTGGTTGTACTTAACAAGCGTTACGGCGAAAAGGAAGAATTCGAGCCTCTCACTGCAGAATCTACCGAGAAACTGCTGGAAGAGGCTTATACGCAGGCTCGGGAAAAGGCCGGCATTGTGTGGAATGGCCAAGAGTTTTTGGTACAGGGAAATCCTGCGGTTCTTGACAATGCTTCTGCCGAAGAATAGATCAAGGACGTCTCATGGCTTTTGCTATTACAGCGAACTTTCTGCTGGGGACGTATCAGGGAAGCGATTCCGGCGGTAGACCGGAACCTTACCCTTCTCCAGACAGACTCTATAAGGCATGCGTTGCTGCTGCATACAACACGTTTGATTTTGAAAGGCAAACGGATGATCGTGTTCTGACGGACGAGCAGATTAAAAATGCTTTGGCATGGCTGGAGGATAATCCTCCGCATAGTATTCTGTTGCCTCGCGTTATTCCACCAACTAGCGATGCTATTTCATACCGAGACAAGGGATATTTAGAAAAAGGGAAAGTAAAGAAGAGCCCGGATAAAGCCTCTAAAGCGATGTCGTATTGCCAGAATGCGGTGGAATCCCTGTTATTGACATGGCAGTGGGACGAGAATCCTAACCAAGAGGTCATCAACACTCTTAACCTGCTTTGTAGTGAGGTTCCTTACCTGGGTGAGGCATGTTCTGTTGTGGAACTAAAGGTCATAGCTGGTGGGGGTATACCGGAGGTTCAGCACGACAAGACATGGACGCTGGAGAAAGGTCCGATGCTGTCCGGAATTTCTAGGCATAATCGTGTGTTTGCCGTGCCGGGAACAGGAAGGCTGGAAGAGCTGAAACGTGCCTATACGGCCGCGAATCCCGAGGGAAAAGGCAAAGGAAAGAATGCTGCCAAGTCGAAGATAAGGGCAAAGGAGGCTGAGCAGAACTTTCTTAATGACTATGTTCCAAAGGAGACTGAGGGCTTGGCTGGCTACCGGCCTCCTTTTGTCCATTCGGAGCGAGCCCTTGAAGCCCCGTGGACAAGAGCGATTGTCATGAGCGTGACTGTTGATGAAGGTCATCAGGGTGAAAAGTCGGAGTGGAAACCTTCCGAATCGGAGTACGTCGGTTGGGCAGTTGCGTTGCATCGTTTCTTGGTGAAGCAATGGGGTGTTGATCCCGCTCCATCTCTGGTTGGCAAATATGTTAGTGGGATAAAGCGTCCGGCGAACAATGTTGCTATTCAGATTCTCGATTCAGAATTGAAATCGAGCTATGGAATTCAATTGCGTGACGATGTTGCGAGAAAACTTCCGGGATTCCTTATCATGCTTCCCAAAGACATGCCACAACATGACATGCAGAAACTGTACGATGTCTGTAAGCGTTCGAAGGGGAAAACTCTGTACTTTTCTCAAGCTGTTCCAAAGCTGCGATTAGGGGAGTCTGCCTTGATCGATGCGGAACATCTATGGAAACCAGTAAGCGTCGATTTCGTGCGCTACTGGATGCCTCATCCTCTTGCCATTGCGGAGACTCGACCGATACCGGATCCCAAGAAAAAGCGTCATTGGCGAGCTGCCGAATCAATGTATTTGGCACTGGGCCATGTATGGCGTGATAAGTATGTTCCCAATGATATTCAGGATACGCGGGAATCGCGGTATTGGGAGACGGTGGATGCAGTTGCTGATCAGTCTTCTAATTTCAGAATATTCGATTGCCGACGGGTGAGTCGCGTGAACATGATTGATTATGCGCATCATACCAATAGTTCCAATGTGCTACGTGCCATGAGTGCTTTAATCGCCATTTCTGATGGTGAAGGGTCGCTTGATTGTGCCGCTTTAGCTGTTGGGCAGAGTCGACATTTGGGAGGTGGATTCCTCGTGCCTCTTGATTTTCCCAAAAACATGATTGTGCCTGACGGACACTTTGAAAAGGGGGTTCCTTCATGGTTGAAGTGACTCAGGCTTTAGCTTTTATGGAACAGCAGTATGCTCAGTTTGTTGCCTTGTCTCATGATGGTCGCACTCCATACCGCTGGCAGTTCCGTTTGATGCGGTATGTTGCGCAAGAAGGACGCTGGCCTGATCGTATTTCAGTGCCAACGGCATCTGGCAAAACCAGCGTTATTGATATCCATGTATTCCTTAATGCGATGGTCGGATTAGCTGAAGACGAAAGCCGAAAAGAACATGAGATCTTGTCTTGCCTTCCGTTGCGGCTCATCCCTCGGCGCTTGGCGTTAACGGTGAATCGTCGCTCTCTTGTCGATGACCAATTTGATGAGGCTGACGAGCTTTGCGGCAAAATCCACACGAGTGAATCCATGATTCACTATAAGGAAGGCCTTAAGCTCAGAGCTGGTGTGCATGATGGTTTGCCTCATACTGATAAGCCTTCCGTCATGAATGTTGTCGAATTGCGTGGCGGTTTAGCTTACCAGAGAGACTGGCGGTATTATCCGCAGACCTGTGCTGTCATCTGCGCTACACCTGACATGTTTGGTAGTCGTTTGCTATTTCGTGGTTATGGTACCAGCCGTACCATGCGCTCTATGGAAGCCGGATTGCTTGCCTACGATACTGTGCTGGTGGCCGATGAAGCGCATCTAAGCCGGCAGCTGCTCGAAACAGCGCAACAGGTGGATCGCATTGAAAGTATGGCTGACTATCCTCTCAGTGAATACGTTTCTCCACTGCAGGTAGTGGAAACCACGGCGACTCCAGCTAGTGAGGGTGCAAAGCGAACCAGCGTGGAAATCGAGCAAGAGGATTTGACGGTTGATACGTCGCTTGCTGATCGACTGTGCAAACCGAAGTCGGTTGTTCTGGATTGCACCAGCGCTACGGAAAAGGAAGAGATCCAAAAGATCGTTGATATTTGCGTTGGAATGATCCAGAATCAAGAATCTGGTGAATATGGCGAGACTGGCAATGGTGTAGTCGGGTGTATTGTCAATACGGTTAAAAAAGCCAAGCAAGTGGCGAAAGAACTGTCGACTCAGCTGAAGAAAGCTGGTATCAGTCGCCCAGTAGCGAGCTACATAGGTCCAATGCGCGCCTACGATAAGAAAAAAATCCTTACGGCAATGCGCGATGCTATGTCGCTAGATGCTTCGCCTGAATCTCCATGTTGCATCATTGGCACGCAGACGTTGGAAGTGGGAGTGGACGTTGATTTCACGACTCTTATTACGGAATTAGCTCCGGCATCTGCGTTGGTGCAGCGCGCTGGCCGTGTCAATCGTCGTGGGCTGAACCCCCAAGGCGATATGTATGTCTTTGGCGTCGAGGGGAAACGGCTAACTGCTAAAACAGCGGCTCCATACGATGAGCGGGATCTTGATAAAGCTTTGGCTTGGTTGGAGAAACTTCCTCGGACTGATTCGGAATTACCGAACATGAGTGCGTGGTCAGTTCGGCAATCGATTCTGCAAGGGAATTATGTTCCTGCAGAGAAGCCTCGTCGTCTGCTGTTCCAACGTTTGGAGCCGTGGGATGCTGAGAACCTTTCATCCACGGATGAACAGTTGTCTGCTGATTTGCGGTTGCCGGGGCTCCAACAGGGGAGTGCGGATCTCAATCTGTGGTTGCGTGATGATCTGGCGGACGATTCCCCGGACATCGGTGTTGTGGTCAGGGATCTGCCGCAGGACACGAATGTTGCCATCGCATTGCTTGAGGAAACTGAACCTGAGAATGAGGAATTGTTCCCGTTGCGTAATCAGGAACAAGCAGCAAAGCTGAAGGCGAGTCTTGAAGGTGGTGCTATAAGGGCTTTCCTGTATCGAGCTTCAAACGAGGAAGGACAACGCGTCTTGCCTCTAGGTGCTGCGGATGCGAATCGACCTGATTCATATGATGGGCGCATTAAAACCGGTGATGTCATCGTCTTGGACGCTTCCGTGAAAATGTTCACTGAGCTTTCTTCGGAGGGGGAAGTGGTAATGCTCGACCTTGATGGGAAGAGCATGGCTAAAGATGTATACAATGCATGCGCCCTCGGGAAAATGGTACGTTACTATAAGGAAGCTGACGGTCACGATGGAATCAAGACTGCTTTTACGCAGGCCTATGCGTTGGTGAATAACATAGGCGATTTTACTGCTGAGCAGCAAGAGCAGATGAATCGCGATTTGCAATTGATTTGTACACCAGCATCGGAAATGTCTTCAGATTCTTTTGCCGATGCAAATACTCTTGTGCTCAACCGTATCATGTATGAAGAAGATGAAACTGGGTGCAAAACCTGGTGGGTGGTTGTCAGTTTGCATGCCAGTGATTCGGGATCGGAATCCGATCAGGAGATATTGAGCGCCAAAGCTAAAGAATATGAATTATTGCTTGGTGGTCCTCATCGACAAGAGGAAGGCCATCAAGATCATGTTGCGGCACGAGCTGAGGCCTTGGCACGCATGGTAGGTTTTGATGATGACATGGTCGAGAATCTTCGTATTGCTGGCGAATACCATGACGAAGGCAAAATCGATGCACGCTTCCAGACTTTGCTTTATCAGGGACGAAAGCCGCAGGGGCAGCGAAAGTTTCGTGCCAAAAGTCGATTTAGCTCTCGTGCGTGGGAACAGCAGTTCAGGAACCAATGTCAGCTGCGAGGGTGGCGTCATGAGCAGCGATCCGTGGCTGAATTTGTGTTGGCATGTGAAACCGAAACGGAACTTCGTCAATTGCCGGAATATCGCAGACAGCTGATCGAACGACTCATTGGAACTTCGCATGGTCATGGGCGGTCGACCTTCGAACACGGGACGGACTATCTGTTGCCGGAAAGTGGAGGGGCATCTAGAGCGCAAGCGCCTGCGCTGAACAATATCGCTGATGATTTGTTTGAATCTGGAGGGTGGGAAGCCCTTATTGATCGAACCAATCAACGATATGGTTTCTGGGGCGTCTCCTATATGGAAGCACTCTTAAGAGCGGCTGACATCACCTGTTCGAAGGAGGGATTGTAATGGCTATTCGGATACCAGCGGATATTACTGACGCCTTTTCCCACCTCATGATAGTCGGACTTGCTTCAATCTTGGAAGATGATGATAGTGGCCGACATTGCATGATCCGGTGGATCGATTTTCGTCATGCGGAACTGACGATAAGCGATGATTTGGATATGGAAGCAGTATCCGTCATAGTCAGTAATCATGCAGAACGATGGTCCTCCATGAAGGCATTGCAATCTCGCGGAGACTATACGGTTTCCGATGCGAGAGATGCAGGGAAGAGCTCTTCCATGCATGCCACCATGTCGCCAAGATTGAGTGCTTTGAGTGTGCCAGGTGGCTGGGAGAAACTGTCTCAAGATCGTGAAGCGGCGATTGATGACTTGCGAACTTGGAGCGATTACCGGTATTTCGGGGCATTGGGCCAACCTTCGTACTGGTCAGGCGAACGGAGTAAAAAATTATGGTCTGACGCAGGTGCCTCGCGTTGGGAAATGGTTACACGCAACCAAGGCCAGGAATTTGTTCAAGGTCGATTGCTTCCATTGGCTCAAAAGGTAGCTGAGCGTTCCGTTCAAGCTGTACAAGATGGGTTGATGGGGAAGGATATTGTTGACGAAGCGGGCAAAAATAGTGCGACGAGTCGCACTGCGACTGGACTGCATGCGCCGTCAAAAACCGATAACGCTCGCGCTTGGTGTGCATTGATGGGCGTGTCTGCTTTCCCTACGTGGGTTTGCACCAGTGCTGGAAACGATGATCGTGATCCGAGTACGGCTCTGTTTCAGTTGAAAGGACCTATCCGTTTCGCTGTGCTTCCCATAACAGACGAGCCTTGGACGGTTGCGAAATATCGATCGGTAGTTCGTAGTAGCGCGCTCGCCGAATTCGGCATACAACAGAAGACCACGACGACCGACATGACAACAATTAGCTCTGCTGCTGATTGGTTGCGCGAAAAAGGCGTGTGTGCCTGCGTACTGTTCAACCAGTTTGTTTCCGACAACGCTAGCGCGCCGGAACGTTGGCTTGAACCGGGAGAAATAATTCCTCTGTAAATGCGAAGAATCGGAGAAAAACATGGACGATGACCCCATCCCGATTAGCTTGGTTGCCAACTACATGTTCTGCCCACGCAGAGCATGGTTGGAAGCCGTCGGAGAAAAAGTCGAATCGGCACAGATTGCGCAAGGCACGTATGATCATCGAAAAGTTGATCGTTACGGTGGCGCTCCGGACGCCGATTCATTTCAAGCGGTAAATATCAGGCATGAGGGATGGGGCGTTTCCGGGCGCCTTGATGCAGCGTGCATGACGGATGATGGAATCATCATCCGCGAATATAAGGCCACCCCGGTAAAACGTGCGATGCAAGTCACTGAAGCAATGCGAACACAGTTAGCTTTGCAGGCGGCTTGTTTGGAAGATATGGGGTTCTCCGTTGCGGGCACTGAAATTTTCTTCACCACGCACCATCGTCGTGTGGAAGTTGAGCTTGACCAAGAGGATTATGACCAAGCGCACAAAGCGGTAGAGGAAACCAGAGCGTTGATTAATGCTGGTCATGCTCCCGAGCCTCTAGAAGATAGCGCCAGATGCATGCGTTGCTCTCATGCTGGGATATGTCTTCCTGAGGAACGTCAGCTATGCGAAGTCACGCATAGAATCATGGTGTCGTCTCCAGACAACCAAGTAACGCATTTGGCAACCCCGGGAGCCAAAGCATTTACACGATCAGGTCGAATGATAGTACAGAAGAATGGTGAAGAACTCGCATCCGTGCCATTGGACACCATTCAAGGTCTGCAGATATACGGAAACACTGATCTGTCTAGCGGCCTCATTCGTGAGCTGATGTGGCGCGATATTCCAATCGTATGGTGTAGCGGAACGGGAAGGATGTATGGGTGGGCGACATCATCCTATGGTCCGAACGGTGAACATCGAGTGGATCAGCACGTTGCCTCTCATGAAGGCAGACTCGGACTCGCGAGAGAATTTATCATCGCTAAAATACATAATCAGTCCGTACTGCTCAGACGTTCAGAATCAGACAATCTGGTGCTACCTCAGCTGCGACAAATCGAAAAACAGGTAGCTAACGCGAACAGGTGGCAGGACGTTTTGGGATTAGAAGGCGAAGCTGCATCGCTCTATTTTTCGCAGTTTGGACATCTCGTTAAGACTGAAAAAAGAGTCGATTGGCCTTGGGTCGCAAGGATGCGTCGTCCCGCTCCCGATGAGCTTAACTCATTGCTAGACTTCACTTACACTCTGCTGCTTTCAGACTGCGTGAGAGCATTGATTTCCTGCGGGCTTGATCCGCATGCGGGCTTTCTGCATAGCAGTAAACGAAACAAGCCAGCACTGGCGTTGGATCTTATGGAGGAGTTTCGCGCTCCCATTGCGGATTCCGTGGTGCAAACAGTCATTAATAATGGCGAAATCAGTGTAGACGGATTTTCACATGTGCTTGAATCAGTACGTATGACTGATAAGACGCGTAAGACTGTCATCCAGGCATACGAGAGGCGTATGGAGACGGAGATTACGCATCCGATATTTAAATACAAGGCATCATGGAGACGGATTATCGAGATTCAGGCTCGAATGATTCTGGGGTACCTTGACGGAACGCAACCTGAATACAGGGGGATACGAATTCGGTAGAAGCGGCAACGGTGGAAGCGGTTTCATATCGGGAGGCGGATGATGAGTGACGAAAAACGAAGTTATCTTGTGGCGTACGACATCAATGATGATAGACGTCGTGATCACGTGGCAAAAATATTACGGCGCTATGGCGAGAGGTTGCAGTATAGCGTGTTCTTTCTGCGGATTCGGCCTGCGAAAATGCTGGTTGTCCAGAATCTAATAGAAGTTGAAATCGATGGTTCAACGGATTCAGTTGTTGTCTGTTTTCTCGGAAAAGAAGAGCAGGCAAGAGAGGGAATGTCGTTCTTAGGGCGACGGGGATATAGTGATTTAACCATTCCGACGGTCATTTGATTTCACGTTCGCTCCTCTAATTGTTTTTCGTTTATGTGATTGTGGCTTGATAATTCAAAAGTGTTTTGTGTTTTTCGAAACGCGAGAGGTGAATCATTGCTGCGACACGCGATGATCTCTCGCATGAGGAAATATAAGGGTTTACTTCTCTTTTGTCAGTAATAGCTGACTGGAGGAGGCAGATATCCGTTCTGCTCTCGCGAGGTTTTTAATTCGCTCAGTCGATAGAACGGATTAGAGTGAGACCATTCCTGAGCCAATCAGCTCAGGACTTCATTGAGGAGGTTAATCTTAGGACCGTGATGCGCGGCCTGTGTGTTATTCCTGAGCCAATCAGCTCAGGACTTCATTGAGGACGCGCCCAGCATCGCCGGGTGCAGGCGTTCGAATTCTTATTCCTGAGCCAATCAGCTCAGGACTTCATTGAGGAACGACATACTCAAGTGGTTCGCGTTGATCGCTTTGATTCCTGAGCCAATCAGCTCAGGACTTCATTGAGGACAGTCGATAGCGGTCAGAAACATGCAGATGATGCTCAATTCCTGAGCCAATCAGCTCAGGACTTCATTGAGGATGCGCCCACAGGTCGCGTACGTGGCCGTAGTAGTCGGAATTCCTGAGCCAATCAGCTCAGGACTTCATTGAGGAATTAACGTTACTCACATGAGTAGTCTACAAACGTGGTATTCCTGAGCCAATCAGCTCAGGACTTCATTGAGGAGGCACCGTGACCGGCGTGAAGTCTGGCAAGATTGCGCAGATTCCTGAGCCAATCAGCTCAGGACTTCATTGAGGAGATGCCGAGCGAGCTGGCGGGAATGTTCATCGCGCTGATTCCTGAGCCAATCAGCTCAGGACTTCATTGAGGAGAAGCGGGAAATGCCGCAAATCTACTTGACCAATAATTCCTGAGCCAATCAGCTCAGGACTTCATTGAGGAGCGAAATTATCCGTGCTGGGCATGGTTTCGCGGAAAATTCCTGAGCCAATCAGCTCAGGACTTCATTGAGGAGCCGTATCAAAAAACCGACGTACAGACACGCTATCATATTCCTGAGCCAATCAGCTCAGGACTTCATTGAGGAATCAACATGGTGCGTCGCGCCGCGATAATCGGTGAATTCCTGAGCCAATCAGCTCAGGACTTCATTGAGGAGCCTACGCCAAGCTGGTCGACACCGAGATCCCCGCGACATTCCTGAGCCAATCAGCTCAGGACTTCATTGAGGAGCATTATAACGACCTCCCTCCCTGTTAACGAATTCATTCCTGAGCCAATCAGCTCAGGACTTCATTGAGGAGAAAAGACAGCCGACCACTGCCGTTCCATGCTCGATTCCTGAGCCAATCAGCTCAGGACTTCATTGAGGAATGTAGAGAACAGACGCGGTTCAAGCGTGATGCGTGGATTCCTGAGCCAATCAGCTCAGGACTTCATTGAGGACAGGAAAAGCACGCCGGTTAATCTGCAAAACGGTACATTCCTGAGCCAATCAGCTCAGGACTTCATTGAGGAGGGCGTTACTCGCTCCCTACCGCGTCCGTATTCCACATTCCTGAGCCAATCAGCTCAGGACTTCATTGAGGATACACCGGCGCAGTCGGCGACGATGCGAATGTCATGATTCCTGAGCCAATCAGCTCAGGACTTCATTGAGGACCGTCGAAAAGACAGTAGTTCAGGGCGGTGTACGCCATTCCTGAGCCAATCAGCTCAGGACTTCATTGAGGACGCTCATCTGGCTCAGCCGGCCGAGCGAACTTCACGAATTCCTGAGCCAATCAGCTCAGGACTTCATTGAGGAAGGGCGATGGCGTCCGCATAGCGGAGCCTGCCGCCCAGATTCCTGAGCCAATCAGCTCAGGACTTCATTGAGGAAGCGCAGCCCACGCCCGGGCGTCCGGGCATTGACTCGAATTCCTGAGCCAATCAGCTCAGGACTTCATTGAGGAGGAATCGGTGCCGAGGGCACTCCGGCAAGGACAATCAATTCCTGAGCCAATCAGCTCAGGACTTCATTGAGGAGTGGACAGCGCGATAGACGGGCACACGGTGGATGAATTCCTGAGCCAATCAGCTCAGGACTTCATTGAGGAATGACAATGACGGCAACCGACGTATGGTGTGTGTATTCCTGAGCCAATCAGCTCAGGACTTCATTGAGGACGTCGCATTGCCACGGTTCGCGGTCAAACGATTGGCGGAATTCCTGAGCCAATCAGCTCAGGACTTCATTGAGGAGCGAGATGGGCGCGTGCGGCGGCAGTCTCCAAATCCACATTCCTGAGCCAATCAGCTCAGGACTTCATTGAGGAGGTCCGGTGGTATGGGAGGGATTCGATTTCGAGGGAATTCCTGAGCTAATCAGCTCAGGACTTCATTGAGAATCGGTTGGCCATTGATTGTCGTTGCGTGTCCTGACTTGTGAAGCCGATTTCTGAATTAGGAAAAACTGCTATCGGGGAGGACGAGACGAATTATGTCAAATCTGACGTAAATTTTGACATCCTCTGTGGTCAAGTATCCTTAATGGAAGTATTGTTCGCTGTATTGGGCGTTGTGATAATCCTGATTATGAATATGTCTCTCTGAAAAATCCTGATATTCGGGGCAGCTTTGAGGATGATCCTCGCTTTTTCTTAAAAGACATACATACCATGTTGTTTTTGATGAGGCTCAGCGTACTTCGCAGTTGTATGATTTGCCGCCTATCTCGCCTATATATGGCAGATTTTGAGGTTCGTACGGAGGCTTCTCGCTTATATATGGCAGGTGTTCGTGCGAAAAGTGTCAAAAACATGCCCCCTAAGTGGCTTTTCTCGAAGGGCATGTGCCATATATAAGCGAGAAACTTCAGGTCAAGATGCCAAATCTGCCATATATAAGCCAGATATCGCGGTTCAGTTCAGATGAACTGGGTGTATGTCCATAAATTTCGACGATTAGGGTGTATCAAGAGTTCCGAGTTGGTTTCAATGACAATCCGAGGGG
>SAMEA3387442__coassemble_2169_pt1 | contig 12748 bp, 14 predicted proteins | sample SAMEA3387442__metabat2_low_PE_009 | metagenome-assembled genome bin SAMEA3387442 (sample SAMEA3387442) | Felis catus | biome: Faeces | place: United Kingdom | collected 2012
GCGCTGCGCTTCCCGCTGGATGAGATCGAGGTGTTCCACACGGACCGCGGCGGCTGTTTTGCTTCAATGTTTGTTCGACAGGTTCGGCAGTGTTTTTCCGCAGTGTGGGCTGATGGTTTTCCCCGGTGTCGTCATCGTTTCCCGGTGATGTGAGAGGCATCGGTGCCGCGGCCTGTATATTCCCGAGTTGCCAATCGGTTTTGATTCGGCCGGTTGCCGCCGGCCGGCGCTCGGGAAGGAAAGGAACATGGCGATACCGATGCCCATTGTGCAAGATATCAGGAGACTCGACCGGCAGGGAATGTCGCGCGCGCAGATAGCGCGTCGTCTGCATGTGGATCGCGGGACGGTCGCGAAGTACGCGGATATGGAGGATTGCTCGCCCAAGCCGAAGGCGGATCGCAGGTACGGGTCGAAGATCGACCCGTACGCGCATCTGGTGGACGAGTGGCTGGAGGCGGATCGGATGCTGCCCAGGAAGCAGCGTCACACGATCAGGCGCGTGCACGACCGTCTGCTGGCGGAGACGGACTACGACGGCGAGTATTCGACCACGATGCGTTACGTGCACCGGTGGCGCGAGGCGAACCGCGGCATGCCGGATCGCGAGGTACTTACGCACCGTCGGCTCGCTGACATGTGTTTTCCGCGCGATCGACGCGACGGATTCCCCGTTCCGCCGCAAACGACGGATAGACTGTACTCGGGGCATGCCGACCATAATCCTTTCCGGTCCTTTCTGGCGGAGATACAAGCACCATCCAGTCAAGACCATTCCGTGGTCGGCATGCTCTGCCTAAACCCGAAAAATCATCGTGACTAAACCCGCAACAACTAATTGAACACAAACAGTTCGAAAGCTTGCGGGACACGGACCCCAAGGGGCAGCTCTACCGCGCATGGCAGCTCAAGGAACTCCTGCGCACCCCGCTCAAGCACCCGATCGGCCAAGCCACGACGGAACTGGACCGCTGGGTGTTCCGGGCGTCCCGTTCGCGCATACCCGAGATCGTCGGACTCGCCAAGAAGATCAGACGGCGCCGCCCCGGCATCCTGCGCACGATCCGGCCGGGATACTCGAACGCGCGCCTCGAGGCGTTCGACAACAGGATCAAGGTCACCATCCGCATGGCCTACGGCTTCCACCACGTCGACAACCTCATCGCCCTGGTCATGCTCCGATGCGGCGGACTCGACATACGACTGCCACAACCCGCAATCTAACCCACGAAAACAGCAGAAGCCTCTTATTGAGCGTATTGCATGGTGTTGAACAGCTCGATGATTCTTTCGGCGGGTTTGGCCCAGTCGAGGGTTTTCTCGGCTTGTCGTTGAGTTCGTCGGCGACGGCGTCGAGGTAGTCCTGGCTGTATCCGGAAAGGTCTGTGCCCTTGGGGAAGTATTGGCGCAGCAGGCCGTTGGTGTTCTCATTGGTGCCGCGCTGCCATGGGCTGCGCGGGTCGCAGAAGTAGACCTGCATGTCCAGTGCGGCGGTGATCCTGCGGTGCAGGGCGAGCTCGGCGCCCTGGTCCCAGGTCAGCGAGTTGAGCAACGGCCTTGGCAGCCGTCCCATCTTGTCGATGATGGCCTGCTGCACGTGTTCGGCGTCGTGGCCGTCGGGCAGGGCGAGCAGGATCGTGTAGCGGGTTGCGCGTTCCACGAGCGTGCCGATGGCGCTCCTGTTGGCGGTCCCGCAGATCAGGTCGCCCTCCCAATGGCCCGGGACCGCCCGGTCGGCGACGTCGGCGGGCCGTTCGCTGATCATGACCATCGGCTCGCGGAAGCGCGGCCGGCGGCACTGACCGTCGTTTCTGGGCCGTCTGGCCGCGCGTCCCTTGCGTAGCGCCTTGGCGAGGTCCTTGCGCAGTTCGCCCCTGCCTTGCACGTAGATGGCTTGGTAGATGGTTTCGTGACATGCTCTCATGGCCTCATTATCAGGGAAGTCGAGGAGCATGCGCCGGCTGATCTGCTCGGGGCTCCAGTGGCGTCTGAGCCCTGCGGCCACGTAGTCGTAGAGCGCGGTGCCGGGTCGGATCTTGCGTTCCTTGGGCCGCGGCCTTCTCGACCGGGCGATCTGGTGGGCGCGCCGGGGCCGGTAGACGCTGTCATGCGGGTGGGCGTTTCGCCGAAGCTCGCGGCTGATGTCGAGGGGCTTCGCCCCAGCCTGCGTGCGATGGCGCGCACGACCTCGCCGGCCTGCACCAGGTCGGCGAGGTCGATGCGCTCGTCCTCGCTCAGATGGCGCCGCGTGCCCGCCTGCCTGTCTCGTTCTGGTCCCATGCGGCCAGCGTACCAATCAACCAGTGGCCCCTCGTTACGCCCGGTCGAACGGGTGAGCCCGTTGCGCCACACCTTGCCCGTGCGCTTGGAGACGCCGACCGCGTGCGCGGCCTGCGTGAAGTTCATGCCCGCCTTCAGCAGCTCCGCATAGCGGGCTCGCCTTGCGGCCTGCATGTCACGCAGCCGTTCGTACACGACCCCCTCGAACTCGTAGCCCATCGCCGCAACCTCCGATTCCTCAAAGTGTTGCGACGACCACTAGAACTCGCCCGGTCGTCTCCAGTGTACGCGGTGAATCGTGCGATGCGCCAGTGGTGTCCGCGCTCCTGTGTGGACCTATCTCGTCATCTTTGGGTGCCTCTTCGGGTGCCTCACACGCCATCTGGCCCCAAACGCGTCCTATCTCGGTATCTTTGGGCACCTCGAACACCCAAAGATCACAAGATGGAGGCCTTTTCGCGAGGGAATCCCTCCGAGTGGCTTCTGGGCGCACCCAAAGATGGCCGGATAGGAGCCGACAACGGCGCCGCCTTCGCCGCGTCCGGCGTGAAGATGTCCTCAATGGTCAGGTCGAAAACGCCGGCGATCTGGAACGCGAGCGGCAATGACGGGTCGAAACGGCCCTTTTCGATCGAGATGATCGTCTGGCGGCTCACGCCGAGCATCGAGGCGAGCGTTTCCTGTGACCACCGCCGTTCGCGCCGCAGCTCCGGCAGCCGGTTCCTCATCGCCCGCCGGCCTTGCGGATCAGGTAGCTCGTGCCGAACGCCGCGGCGGCGAAGGCGAACACGGCGGCAAGCGTCCATGACACCATCGGCGGCAAACAGAATCCCGCAATCGCGGCGCCGAAGCCCGTGCCTACGAGGAGCAGATGGAAGCTGTCCTTCGCGGCCTGATCGTACCAGCTGTTTTCCACGCTGTGTTCGGGGTGTGCGATGGCGCCCGGGATCGTCGAGCGATCGACGAGCAGCACCCAGGCGAGGGCCACCATAACCGGAGCGAAGCAAGCGCCGGCGACGGCAATGCCGATCCACGCATTCGTGCCACCGTGCATCTGCGGGAACGCGAACCATAGTGCGGCGCCGATGCCGGCCGCGGCCGCCACCCCGATGGGTGCCGCGAGACGCAGCGCCGGCACCCCGTCCGGTTTGATGCGTCCGAACCGGTTCTGTCGCTGTGTCGTCTTCTGATGCATGGCTCCTCCTCCGTATCCGGGTCGGTGTGCAGATGGATGAGCCGATCATATGTCAAGTACACGGTACTGTCAAGTTTGCTTTACATATCGCTGAGGTCCCCGCCGTCCCCGGGTCCCCGGTGGTGGTCCTGCGGTCATCGCAGGTGGTCCCCGACGGTGGCCATGCATTCCCCGAAGATCGACGACCGGTTGCCCAGCCGCGGATAGCGTACCGAGATCCTGCCGAACAGCTCCTCGTTGATGTGTTCGTTGATCGAGAACTGCGCGCTTTGCAGGAACAGATCGTCGATGATTTCGTGGTCCCCGTCGATGACGACGTCGTCGATGTCGTTCATCGCGATCATCAGCGACAGCACGCGTCCGAGCGACGCGCCCGCCTGTGTGATGATGCGCTCGCGCTGCGAAGGGTCCGCTTCGATGCGCGAGCGCAGCCGCTCGACCGACGTGAGCGTCTCGAGGCATCCGCGCTTGCCGCACCGGCACATCGTCCCTTGTTCGTCCACGACGACGTGTCCGATCTCCCCGGCCGCGAACCGGCTCCCCTCGACGATGCAGCCGTTGACGATCGTGCCGGCGCCTACGCCGCGCGCGAGGCGAATGTAGGCGAGGTTGCTCGTCAGGTCGACGAACTGCCATTCGCCGAGCGCCGCCACGTTCGCGTTGTTGTCCACGCGCGTCGGGATGCCGTACAGGTCCTCGACCATGTCGCCAAGCGGTACATTGTGCCATCCGAGGTTCGGTGCGGCGTGGACGGTGCCTTGGCCGTCGACGATGCCGGGGGAGGAGAGGCCGATGCCGAGCAGCGGCGCGTCAGCCGTGTCGCGCAGCCGTCCGACCAATGCCAGCACGTCGTCGGTGGTGATCTGTTCCACGTGGAGCTCGATGCGCTGCTGGATGTCACCGACGAGGTTCGTGAGCGCGCCGACGAGTTTGTGCTCATTGGATAGGTCGACGATGATGATCTGCCGTGCATCCGCGGCCAATTGGAAGGCGACCGCGGGCTTGCCGGGCCCGTGCTTCTGCTTGACGCATTCCTCGCGGATCAATCCGTCCTCGAGCAGCGCGGAGACGATGTCCGAAGCCGACGATTTGGAGATGCCGCTGAGTTTCGCGATGTCGGCCCGGGACAGCAGCCGCCGCGGATAGAGCAGCCGCAGTGCGCTGCGGCGGTTGCGTTTGCGGATGTCCTCGGGGGAGAACGACCGCACGCTTTCGTAGCCCGCGTGCCGTGGCGGTTCGTACAGTCTGCAGTCGATCCGGTCCACACTGTCCGCGCTCGGCTGCTTCCCCCGCGCGCTGTGGTTCGTTGATGTCGTCATGATGGGTTCCCCTTCTGTCCCGTTGGTGATGTTGGTTGAGTGTATTGCATGCCTATTTCACCGATCCTTCGACCGATCCCTTCATCAGTCCCCGCTGCACCAGCATGAAGAAGACGATGACCGGCAGCGAGAACAGCAGCGAGGCCGCCATCTGTGCACCCGCGTCGATGCCGGTGGGGGTGGCGAACGAGGCGAGCCATACCGGCAGTGTGTATTTGCCGGGGTCCTTCATGAAGGTGTAGGCGATCAGGTAGTCGTTCCATGAATGGATGAACGCGAGCACCGATGTCGATATGACGCCGGGCAGCGCGATCGGGAAGGTGATATGCATCAGGATCTGCCATTCGTTGGCGCCGTCGACGCGCGCGGATTCGAAGAGCGCGGGCGGCATCGCCAGGAAGAAGCCATGCATGTTCCAGATCGCGACCGGCAGTACCGAGGCGACATAGGCGAGGATGAGGCCAGTGTAGGTGTCGAGCAGGCCGAAGCGGTTGAACACGATGAACTGCGGTATCAGGATCGCTATGCCGGGGATCATCTGCAGCATCATGACGACGCCCATCATCGCGCCTTTCGCGCGGAATTGGCTGAGTGTGAGCGCCGCGCACGCGAGGAACGCCAAGACGATCGCGATGAGCACCGCTGTGACGGTGACGATGAGGCTGTTGCGCAGATAGATGCCGAAGGAATCCGAGACGAGCGCCGTGTGGAAGTTGCGCCATGACAGAGACTTCGGTATCAGCGCCGGACGTGGCGAGAACTGCGTCTCACGTGTGCCGGTGGCGGTGACGAACATCCAGTAGACGGGGAAGATCCAGATGATGATGAACACGATTGCGAGCAGCGGCGGCAGCCAGCGTCGGCGTGCGGTGTGCGGGGTTGCGACGTGCATGATGCGCTCCTTAGCGGTCGTGCTCCGAGGCGAGACGCCTCAGATACGCCAACGTGAGTACGAACAGGATGACCATCGTGACGACCGAGATCGCCGACCCCTCGCCGATGCGGAAGCCGACGAAGGCCTGCCGGTAGGTGTAGACGCCGATCGTCGCGGTCTGCGAATCCGGGCCGCCCTGCGTGAGCAGCCAGATCTGGTTGAAGATGTTGAAGTCCCAGATGCACGACAGGATGCAGATCGTGCCGAGATGCGGCGCGAGCAACGGCACCGTCACCTGCCAGTAGGTGCGCAGCCGTCCCGCGCCGTCGAGCGCCGCGGCCTCCGCGAAGGACGGGTCGAGCTGGCTTTGCGCGGCGTAGGTGGTGATCGCGATGTAGGGGACCGCCTGCCAGACGACGAGCAGCCAGATGACGACGAAGGCGGTGGGTGCGCTCGCGAGCCATGCGGTGTCGCGCACATCGCCGAAGAGGCCGAGCGCACTGAGCGTGGTGCCGGCGATGCCGTAGCCCGGTTGGAACATCCAGCGGAAGATCAGCGACGATGCGACGTTTGGCAGCGCCCACGCCATGACCAAGGTGACCATCATCGCGGTGCGCGGCACCGGGCCGAGTTTCGTCATCAGCTGTGCGGCGCCCATGCCGATGAGCATGCTGCCCACGACGAGCGATGCGGTGAACAGGATTGTGATGCCGAGCGCATGGTAGAACGGGCCGCTCGAGAACAATGCGGCGTACTGCCGGAATCCGACCGGTTCGAAAGTGCCGGTGAACAGCGAACGCGCGTTGAAATCGGTGAACGACGCGACGATGAGCATGATGAGCGGCAGGCCTACGAGCACGGTCAGTGTGATTGCGGCCGGCGCAAGCATCATCGTGCGCGCGGTGTTGGGTCGATGGGTTATCACAGTTCCTCCTGCGCTTCGGAGAGGACGGCGTCCGTGCGTTCGTCGAAAGCGTCGGCGATGTCCTGCGCCTTCGAAGGGTCGAGCGCGGCCTTCGAGAACAGTTCCTTGAGTGAGCCGTCCGCCTCGATCGTCGCCCAACCTGGGACGTTCGGTGTGGAGCGCGAATGCATCGCGGCCTCGAAGAATCCGCGCTGCACGGCGCTGAGCTTGCCCGAGGCCAGGTATTCGGCTGTGAGCTCGCGCGTATTCGGCAACCAGCCGTCATGCTCGACGATCCATGCGCGTTCGACGGCGGGGGATGTGGCGATCGAGATCCACGCCAGCGCGAGCGATGGAGCCGCGCTGCGTGTGGCCACGGCCCATCCTGATCCGGACATCATGGTCGGCTGCTGCCCGTCGCCGCTGACGCTCGGCATCGGGAACGCGCCGAAATCGTCCGCGGACAGCTGCGGGTTGGAGGCGACGGCCTTCGTAACGGCCGAGGCGTTCCAGATGATCGCCGACGTCTTCTGCTGGCCCAGCAGCTGCGCCTGGTCGGGGATCAACGTGTCCGCGGTGCGGGACGCCTTCGACGAGTAACGGTTCTGGAAGGAGGCCCACGCCTGGAGCCCGGCGATGCCGTTGGGTGAGCCAAGCGTCGCGGTCCACTGTCCGTCGCGCAGCTCGGCGGGCGAGGCGCCGGCGTCCCAGAGGAACTGCAAGCCGGCGAACCAGTTCTGCCCCGGCAGATACAGCGCGCTGAAGTCGGCGTCGCCGGCATGCGCGCGTTGGACGCGGTCGAGGTCGCCGCACAGCTCGTCATAGGTGGTGGGAGGCGTGGTGATGCCGGCCTCGCGCCACATGCGCCGGTTGTAGATGACCGTGCGCGCGGCGCCGAAGGCCGGCGCCGCATACAGGCCGCCGTCATAGGTCATCGGTTGTTCGAGGCCGTCGAGCCATGTGCCGCCATGCGCGAGTTCCTCACGTTGCGCGGACAAATCGAGCAGCGCGCCCGTCCTGGCGAATTCGAGCACTTTGGTATTGCCGATGTCGATGACGTCCGGCGGGTTCGACGTGGCTAACGCGGTCATCAGCTTCGTCGCGATGCCGTCCCACGGCTGCGTCTGCACATGGACCTCGGCACCGGTCTGCGCGCGGAATCGTGTGTTGATGGCGTCGATCGTCGCAGCGGAGAAGTCGTCCTGCATGACCCAGACGGTGATTTCGTCGGTGCGCGCCGCGCGGGTGACGGGCGCCCCGATCGAGCAGGCGGCCGTCGCCAGCACCGTGGCGACGCTGAGCGCGAGGGCGAGCGCGTGACGGAAACGATGTGCCATGGTACCTCCTCGCGTCTTGTCCTCCGTCGGCGTTGACAGGGGAAGAGACGACCATCTATAAGTTTGGTTATCGTGCGTATTCCTTCATCAGTCTATCATATTTTTTTGGCGTTTGCGACGGTGTGTAATGAATGGGACACGCCGTTAAAACCCACTTATTCCAACGAATATGTTGATTAGTGCAGTGAACGCAACGATAGTGTGCGATACTTAAACTGCTGCTTCATAATAAGTAAGCAAACCTTACTAAATAAGTTCGACGACGAACGCATTCATGAGGAGGATATGGTGGCACGGACGGCATTAATGGACTTCCTGGCCAATAAAATCGCCCCATTCGGCGAGAAAGTGGCGGCGCAGCGGCATCTGAAGGCGCTGCGCGAAGGTGTGCTGATGGCGATGCCATTGGTACTGGTAGGCTCGATCTTCACGTTGATCGGCAGCTTCCCGATCGAGGCGTGGACCACATGGCTCAACAAGCACGGCGAGCTCGACGTGCTGCTCAATACGATGGCGAACAACACCTTCGGCCTGATCTCACTGGCGACGGCCTTCGGCATCGCGTACAGCCTCGCGAAATCCTATGACACCGACGGACCGTCGGCGGGCATCATCGCGATCGGCGCGTTCCTGCTCGTCACGCCACCGCTCAAGACCGATGACGGCTTCGGCATCCCCTACGGCCTGATGGGCGGCAAAGGCCTGTTCACGGCGATCGTCGTCGCGATGATCACGGCGGAGATCTACCGCCAGTTCATCCAGCGCGACTTCACGATCAAGATGCCGAAGGGCGTGCCGGACGCGGTCGGACGCTCCTTCGCAGCCCTGATCCCCGGCGCCGTCATCATCATCCTGTTCGCCGCCGTCATGAAGGTCCTCCAGGTCACCGGCGTCGGCAGCCTCAACAACCTGCTCGCGCTCATCATCGGCACGCCGCTCGGCCTGATCGGCGGCACGCTCGGCGGCACCTTTGTCGCCGTGCTGCTCAACTCGGTGTTCTGGTTCTGCGGCGTCAACGGCGGCCAGGTGGTCGGCTCGGTCATGAACCCGATCTGGCTGCAGCAGGCGGACGCGAACCGTCTGGCGCTGCAGGCCGGGCAGGATCTGCCGAACATCATCACCGCGCCGTTCATGGACCTCTTCGTCTACATCGGCGGCGGCGGCGCGACGATCGGCCTGGCGCTGTGCCTGATGTTCCTGTCGCGCAGCCGTGAATACAAGACGCTCGGCCGCGTCTCCGGCATCCCGGCGCTGTTCAACATCAACACGCCAATCCTGTTCGTCTTCCCGACCGTCCTCAACCCGATCATGTTCGTGCCCTTCGTGCTCACGCCGATCGTCAACGCCGTCGTCACCTACCTCAGCATGGCCACTGGCCTCGTCCCCTACACCACCGGCGTGGCGCTGCCGTGGACGACGCCCCCGATCATCGGCGGTTTCCTCGCCACCGGCAGCTGGCAGGGCGCCGTGCTGCAGGCCGTGCTCGTCGTGATCTCCTTCCTGATCTACCTCCCGTTCTTCAAGGCGGCCGACGCGGCCCATGTCAAGGCCGAGGCGGCGGGTGTGCAGGCCAGCGAATCCGCGGACGAGGTCGCCGAACTCAAGGAAGTGGCCGAACACTCCGAGGAACGCCACGAACACCGTGACAAGGCCGAAGGCGCCGCGGCGCCGCAGGACGCCTCGCCATCCCCGGCGGAACCGTCCAAGCGCACAACGCATCGTCAATGAATATGGAAACCACACAAGGAGCATCGATCATCATGTTGGTACGCATCGACGCAGGCGCATACGCCTCGACATTCATCACCGAGGAACTGACACGGCTGATGGACCGGATGTTCGGCATCGACGTCCGCGAAGCGGCCGAGGACACCGGCGCACAGCTCGTCCTCACATCGGCGGGGCTGAAACAGGACGCCGAGCTCAAGGACGAGTTCCACATCGCGCTCTCCGGCGGCAGGCTCACGATCGACGCGAACACCGACGTCGCGCTGCTGATCGCCGTGTACCGCTTCGCCTACGAATTCGGGGCGCGCTTCCCGCAGCCGGGCGCCGCCGGCGAACGGCTGCCGAAGCTCGACCGTGCGGTCTTCGACGACGCCGACCTTGACATCCATGAGACCGCCGCCTTCGCGCATCGCGGCATCTGCATCGAAGGCGCCGACAGCGTCGGGAACATCATCGATTTCATCGATTGGCTGCCCAAGCTCGGCTTCAACACGTTCTTCGTGCAGTTCGAGAATCCGTACCCGTTCCTCAAGCGCTGGTATCAGCACGAATTCAATCCGTACATCAACGCAGAGCCCTTCGACGCGGACATCGCGCAGCAGATGAGCGACCGCGTCGACGAGGCGATGCGCGCACGCGGCATCGTGCAGCACCGTGTGGGACACGGGTGGACCGGCGAAGTGCTCGGCTATTCGTCGAAGTACGGATGGGAATCCGGACTGACGATACCCGAGGAGAAGAAACCGCTCGTCGCCGAACTCGACGGCAGACGAGAGCTCGTCGACGGAGCGCCGATCCTGACGAGCCTCGATTTCTCGAACCCCGAAGTGACACCGCGCATGGTCGAGCTCGTCGTCGACTATGCGCGCAAGCACCCGAACGTCGACTACCTGCACGTATGGCTCTCCGACGCCCGGAACAACATCTGCGAATGCGACGAATGCCGCAAATGGCTGCCTGCGGACCAGTACGTGCGCTTCCTCAACGCGCTCGACGAACGCCTCACCGAGGAAGGGCTGGATGTGCACATCTGCTTCCTGCTCTACCATGAGCTGCTGTTCGCCCCCGAACACGAGACGATCAGGCACCCCGAGCGCTTCACGATGATGTTCGCGCCGATCACGCGCACCTTCGAACGCAGCTACGCCGACGTGGACCTCGACGATCTGCCGCAGCCGGCGCCGTACACGCGCAACCGGATCGTGCTGCCGAACTCGCTCGAGGACAACCTCGCGTACCTGTTCGCATGGCGGAAGATGTTCCAGGGCGATGCCTTCGTCTACGACTATCCGCTTGGACGCGCGCACTACGGCGACTTCGGATACCTCGCCATCAGCGACACGATCCGCCGCGATATCGCGAAGCTCAGGGATCTTGGCCTCAACGGCTACATCTCCTGCCAGGAGCTGCGCGCGGGCTTCCCGCATTACCTGCCGAACTATGTGATGGGGCGGATGCTGTGGAATCCACGGCTCGACTATGGGCAGCTCAAGGACGAATATTTCGAGGCGCTGCTCGGCGATGGATGGCGCGATGCGCTGCCGTGGCTCGAGATGGCCTCCGAACTGTCCTCCTGCGACTACTTCAACGCGATCGGCGAACGGCACAATCCCGAACAGGCGAAGCGGTACGCGGAACTGTCGGAGCAGGCGCGCGCCGTCGCGGACATGCTCGCGGATCATGTGGCCGGCGCGGACGATGGGCATCGCGCGGCCTGGCTGGTGCTGGATTGGCACTGCGGCTACGTCGAGCGCATCAGCACGGCGCTCGCGGCGATCGCCGATGGTGACGACGCACGCGCGAAGTCGGCGTGGAGCCGGTTCCTTGATTACATACGGCGCGGCGAAATAGACGTGCAGCCCCAGCTCGACGTGTACCGCGTAATCGAAGTGGCGCGCAACTACGCCGGATTCTCGCCGAAGCAGGGCTTCCGGGAGTAGTACTCAAGGCATCTGCCTATCTTTGGGTGTTTGGGACACCCAAAGATAGGCAGATGCGTCATAGTGATGATGCAACGGTCAGTCGATCAGATGCGAACGCATGAACCACTGGAACTGCTCAAGCTTCTGCACGTGGTCCTGGATGATGTTCGAGCTGATGACGTCAAGGTCGTCGAGCTCCTTGATCGCGGTGCGGTCGTCCTTGATGAACGCATCGTAGTATTTGTCGAGCGCGCGCAGATAGTCGAGCGTGTTCTGGCGTCCGTCAAGGTCGAACTTGTCCCATGTGCGGAAGCGCACGATGTCGTCGGGGCGTCCGGACGGCGAACCACCGAGCGCGGCGATGCGTTCCGCCGTCTCGTCGGCCATCGCGAGCACTTCGTCGACCTGCGGGTCGAGCATCTCGTGCACGGCGATGAAGTTCGGGCCCGCCACGTTCCAATGCGCGCAGGCTGCTCGCCGCGGAGCTGGTGCTTGCCCGGCTTCGCGGCGAGGGAGGATTCCCCGCCCCGCACGCATCCAATCACGGTCGCGCCCCATCATCGCGGGTCGGCTCATAGAAGCCCCAGCGTTCACCACTGCCGCACGGGCCTTTTCCATGGAGCGGAGCGGATGGCATGGTATCCAGACGCGTTCGCTGTGGATGTCGATATAGGGCATTGAGGCTCCTCCCTTCCGCCGTGGTTTCCACCTTGACTCCCGCCATGCCCGGAAACGCACCCTCGGTGTGGTCGTTACCGCTCAATACCGCTTCGGGACGCATGGGCGTCGGCATGGAGGTACCGGAACTGATGACGGCCCAGCAGGTCGCCCGCCTGCTGGGCGTATCCACGGAGACGTTGCGCAAGTGGCGGGCGAAACGCAAATGCCTGCCATACGTGCGCGTGGGGCGGCACATCCGCTACAGGGCCGCCGACGTGGCCGCGTTCGTCGAACGGGGGACGGTCATGCCCGCCTAGCCTTCGATTGCCCTCTCCACGCCGTCGGTCGCGGCGACGAGCCGGTCGAGCTCGACGTGCGTGTAGATCTCGTTCGTCGTGCTGACCCTGCTGTGGCCCATGATGGCGGTGCGGGTCACGTCGTCCAGTCCGAGCCGGTTCAGGATGGTCGCGGTGGTGTGGCGGGCGGAGTGGGGTACGTACTCGTGGCCCAGGCCGACGCGGTCCAGGGC
>SAMEA3387442__coassemble_646_pt1 | contig 6399 bp, 5 predicted proteins | sample SAMEA3387442__metabat2_low_PE_009 | metagenome-assembled genome bin SAMEA3387442 (sample SAMEA3387442) | Felis catus | biome: Faeces | place: United Kingdom | collected 2012
GGTGTGATCGGCGCCACCATCGAAAAGATGGTGTCCAAGGGAGCCAGGCCGGAGCGTATTGTCGCCACGCTGGGCCCGTGCATCTGCGGCGACTGCTACGAGGTGGGCGGAGACATTGCCGACGAATTCGACGCGCAGTTCCCTGGAACCTTCACGCTGAGCCGTTTCGGCCAGCCGGGCATCGATATTGCGGCCGCCGCGCTGCAGGAGCTTGCCAAAGCCGGTGTTCCGGCTGATAACGTCGTTTCCTCCCGCGCCCGCGTCAACGCAGCCACCCAGTATCTTTCCGAAGACGAGGAATTGGCGGAAATCTGCCAGGCCGATGGCGAAGGCGAACCGCAGCTCGCGGAACGTTTCAAGAAAATCCGCCGTAGCCTGTGCACGCTGGAAAATCCGCTCTGGTTCTCGCATCGCCGTGCCACCATCGCAGGCAAAGCGCACGAAGGTCGTATGCTTGCGCTGATCGTGCGCGAATAGTGGGAGAGCGGCGCGCTATTGCGGATTGCGTGCAGAACGTAAGGCAAAACGCGCTGCAAACCGATTCGGGGGTTTACGGTGGGACGTATGAGTGAGAGAGAGCAGATGCAGGAACAGAAGATGCCGGTTGTGGCCGTGGTGTTGGCGGCCGGTTTCGGCACGCGATTCGATGAGAACAATCCCAAGCAGTTGGTTTCGGTGGGGGATAAGCCAATCGTCTGCTGGAGCATCGAGGCGTTCGAACGCAACGATCGCGTGAGCGACATCATCGTCGTGGTCAACGAGCGTGTCAGCAATATGGTGAACATGCTCATCGACGAAGCCGGTTATACCAAGGTGCGTGCCGTGATTCCGGGTGGCTCCGAGCGTGTGGACAGCACCCGCTCCGCGCTTGATCTGCTCAAGCAGGCAGGCATTCCCGATGGCGCGAAAATCCTCATCCACGATTCCGTGCGACCGTTCGTCGAACAGCGATCCATCGACGGCTGCATCGACAGCCTCGACCAGTTCAACGCGGCGACCGTGGCATACGCGTCCACTGACACGATTCTACTGACCGAAGATCTTGGAGAGCGCAAGGTGGTGCGCTCCGTGCCTGATCGTACGAACGCATTCCGCGCGCAAACCCCGCAGGCCTTCCGTTTCGGTACCATCACCAAAGCCTACGAGCTCGCCACCGCCGATCCCGACTTCCACCCAACCGACGACACCCGCGTGGTGGTGGACTATCTGTCGAACGAGCCGGTCGCCATCGTCGCCGGATCCGAAACGAATCTCAAAATCACCACACAGGCCGACATGCCGATCGCCGAGAACATCGCGCGCAGCCTCGACCCGGAACATGCCAAACAAGAAGCGAAAGCGCGCATGCACGCGGTGTTCGCCGAAGCATTCTCACAAATGCATAAGCACTGATCGTAAACGAACCCACCTTTCAACCACGTACACTGGAACACATGCAGCAGATCAACATCGTCATCTCAGGTTTCACCCCGTACGACGGCATCGACGTGAATCCGGCCGTACTTGTTCCCGTGGCGCTCGCCGAATATTGGAATGATCCATCTCAATCCGTGGCGCTGTCCGACGATCTTCTGCAGGATGTTTCCATGAGCGTGACGACGGTGACGCTTCCGGTCAGTTTCGCCAATGCCTGGCCCATGTTGCTGAACGCCATCGAACAGGCGAATCCCGATATTGTCATCGCCACCGGTTTGAAGCGTTCGGCCCGCGGCGTGCTGTTGGAGCGATGCGCCACGAATCTGATGGACGCGGCCAAGCCTGACGCCGACAATGTGATTCCGCCTCGCCGTCCGATCAATCCGGAAGGGCCTGCGGCATATTGGACGCGCCTGCCGTTGCGTTCGATTCTGCGCGATTTCGCCAAACATGAGATTCCCGCCGCGTTGAGTTCGGATGCGGGCACGTTCGTCTGCAATTCGCTGTTCTACCATTTGCTCGACTGGTCTGCAGCGCAGGAAAAGCGCATTCTGTCGGGTTTCGTAAGCCTGCCGATCGTCAACGAGCAGCCACATCCGCAACATGGACTGTCAATCGCGCAGCAAATCGCCGCAGGTAACGATGTGATCCGCGAATCGGTGCGTTATTATCTGCAGCCATCCTCAAGTGAGATTCTGCTCGGCTGAACGGCGTCGGCGTTTCCTCGAACGATTTCTGTGCTCTCTGTGAGAATTATGCGACTGCCGTGTGCCGAACGTTTGTTCTGCGCTAAAGTTCAAAACGGATAGGCGCGGGCAAGATGCGCGATGGAAGGGAATTCGTGAAAGGAATACCATGGTTGATCAGTTCCCAATCGTGTTGAGGGGGTACGACAAGGAAAGGGTCGATGAGGCGTTCGCTTTGGCTCAGGAGACGGTGGACCGTCTGCGTGATCAGGTCAAGGCCGACGATCAGACCATCCTTGAACTGCAGGCACAGCTGCAGGAAGAGAAAAACAAGAAGGCCAACCCGAATTCGTTCGCATCTCTGGGCGCCAACGCGCAGCAGATGCTCGCCAGCGCGGAACAAACCAGCGCCGAGCTGCTCGACCGTGCCAAGAAAGACGCTTCCGCGGCACGCGCCACGGTGCAGCTTCAGGCCGAAACCCTGCTGAACAACGCCAAGCTCGACGCCAAGCGTATTCTCGACGAGGCCAACGCCAAGGCCGAAGCGGTGCTGTCGAAGGCCAATAATGATGCCGACACGTTGAAGTCCAACGCCCAGCGCGAAGCGGACCAGCTGCGTGGCGAAGCGCAGAAGGCCGTGGTGGCGCAGCGCCAGACCGTCGATCTGGAATTGACGAACTCCCGTGAGGAGCACGACAAGCGTCTCGCATCGGAGCGCGCCACGCAGGAGCGCGAGCTCTCCGATCTGCGCGCCGAAGCCACCGAGCAGATCGCGGCGCAGCGCAAGAACGCCAATGACGAGATCAACCGCATGAAAAGCGAGACCAACGACCAGATCGAATCCGCGTTGGCCGAAGCCAACAAGAAGCTGGCCGACGTGCGTGAGCAGGTGTCCAAGATGATGACGGACGCGCAGCGCCGTGCCTCGGAAATCACGGATACCGCCAAAGCCAAGGCACAGGAGATCACCGACGAGGCCGAAGTGCATCGCACCAAGACCATCAGCCAGGTCAATGCCGAGGTGGAGCAGATTCGCGCCGACATTTCCGCCCAGCAGGATGAGGCTACGAAGAAGGTCAACGAGCTGCTCGCCGACCTGAACGAACGCCGTGAAATCGCCAAGAAGCAGTCCGACGAGCTGATTTCAGAAGCGCAGCATACGCGCGATGAGGCCGAGGCATACGCTTCCGACAAGCGTGAGGCAGCCGACAAGCAGGCTGCCAGCATTCTCAAGCAGGCCACCGAAGAGGCCGACGAGCAGATCAACGAGCGTCGTGAGGCAGCCAAGAGCGAGCTTGAAGGTGTGCAGCAGCGCATCGCCGACCTGCAGACCCGTGAGGCGCAGATCACGCAGCGTGTCAGTGAACTGCGTGCCATGTTTGCCAACGCGTTCTCCGGTTTCGGCGCGAACGGCCTGTCCGTGGTCAATTCCATCGACGGCGAACAGCATGATTCCGCAGCTGAAGCTGAAACTCCGGCGGAATCGCACGACGAGAGTGGCGAAACTGTTGCGGGCGAACCGGAAGTGACCTTCGACGAGGATGTTGTCTCCGACGAACAGCAGAATAATGACGATTTTGAAGAACCGTCCGAAGACGAGCAGTCTGACCAGGGCGAAGAAGCACAGGAGGAACAGAACAATGACTGACATCACGCCGTTGAGCGCTGATGCATTGGCAACGCTGGTTGAGGATTTCGAAGCCAGCGACCACAACCGTATGGCCATGAACGCGGTCACCGCGGCTGGCATCAACAAGGTGGCACGCAACTATGACCGCGCCCGCCTGATGCAGCGCCGATTCTCCACCATTGTCGACAATGGCACCGCCACCCATCAGGATCGTTCCGGCCGTTGCTGGCTGTTCAGCTCGCTGAACGTGGCTCGTTTCGTGGCCAAGAAGAACATGGGGCTGAAGGAATTCGAGTTCTCCCAGAACTATGCCATGTACTACGACAAGCTCGAGCGCGTCAACTACTTCCTGCAGGACGTGGCCGAACTGGTGAAGGCCGGCGAGCCGTCCGACTCCCGCCTGATCCAGCATCTGCTCGCCGACGTGATGGGCGACGGCGGCCAGTGGACCATGGCCATGAACGTGTACAAGAAGTACGGTGCCGTTCCGAAGGATCTGTTCCCGGAAACCGAATCCTCCAAGAACACCGGCGAAATGAACGTGCAATTGCGTCGCCTGCTGCATACGGCCGTCGCGCACATGTATGCTGATCCGGCTTCGATCGAAGCGGTAATCGCCGAAGCGACCGCCGCCGGACACCGCATTCTGACGATTCACTTGGGCGAGCCGCCGAAGAGCTTCGACTGGGAGTGGACCGACAAGGACGGCGAGTTCCACCGCGATGGTGAGGTCACGCCTGTGGAATTCTGGCAGAAGTACGTCGGTTCCGCTGATTTGGAAAGCTACGTGTGCCTGGTCGACGATCCTCGTCAGGAGCATGCGAAGGGCAAGAAGATCGGTATCGAGCACTTGGGTAATGTGGCCGGGGGAGACCCGACCGAATACCTGAACGTGCCGAACCAGTTCATGAAGGATTGCGTGCGTCAGATTCTCGAAGAGCAGGGCATTCCAGTATGGTTCGGTGCTGACTGCCACCCGATGATGGATCGTGAAAACGGCGCTTGGGCTACTGATCTGTTTGAATACGGCAAGGTGTATGGCGTCGACTTCGATCTGAACAAGGAAGATCGCGTGCGTTTCGCCGATTCCGCGATGAACCACGCTATGGCGTTCGTCGGCGTGGACGTGGCCGAAGACGGCACGACCACCCGTCGTTGGCGTGTGGAGAACTCTTGGGGCGACAAGATCGCAGACAAGGGCTACTTCACTATGAGCGACGACTGGTTCACCGAATACGTGTACGAGGTCGCCGTGCCGAAGGCGCTGCTCCCTGCCGAATATCAGGCCGCTCTTGACGAGCCAGCCACCATGCTCCCCGCATGGGATCCGATGGGCGCTCTGGCTGACTGATACGTAAACCGACAAACCGATTGACGAATGCCGACTGCATGGGACTTCGCAAAAAGTCCAGCATGCAGTCGGCATTCGTGTTATTCCACTTTTATCCGTTAAGGTAACTTCGGTGATTATCATCCATGCACAGTATGCATGAAGCAGGTATGCAGGTATAAGGAGGAGCAGAAGAGATGTCAGGTCTTCGCGGTCCAGATAGTTCGAAGGATGCGCAGTTGTTGGATAACGCCGTGTTTCCGGAGACCGTGGATGTCAATATTCGACAGTTGGACCCGATTCCGGCTCCCCGATATTTTCTGAAGGAAATTCCACTCACCGATGAGATGAGCGATCTGGTGTTGAAGTCCCGTCAGGAAATCCGCGATGTGCTCAACGGCAAAGACGATCGTCTGCTTGCCATCGTCGGCCCATGCTCGATTCATGATCCGAAAGCGGCGCACGAATACGCGGCAAAACTCGCCGCGGTCAAAAAAGAACTGGAAGACCAACTGGTCATTGTGATGCGCGTGTATTTCGAAAAGCCACGCACCACCATCGGTTGGAAGGGTCTGATCAACGATCCCGATCTCGACGGCCAGTTCAATATTCGCAAGGGCATGTGGCTCGCACGCAAGGTGCTGACCGACGTGCTGAGCGTTGGACTCCCGGCAGCCACGGAATGGCTGGATCCGATCACCCCGCAGTACATCTGCGACCTGATTAGCTGGGGTGCGATCGGCGCTCGCAACACCGAAAGCCAGGTGCATCGCGAGCTCGCGTCGGGCATGTCGATGCCAATCGGCTTCAAGAACGCCACCGACGGTTCGATCAAGCCGGCAGCGGATTCCTGCTTCGCGGCCGCCTTCGAGCATCATTTCCTGTCCATCAATCTTGACGGTCGTGTGATTTCCGCCGAAACCAAGGGCAATCCCGATTGCCATCTGGTGTTGCGCGGCTCCTCGCACGGCCCGAACTACGATACCGATTCCGTGGCGAAGGCGTTGGCCGATCTGAAGGTTTCCAAGGCGTCCGGCCCGAGCGAGCACGGTCTTGTCATCGACGCGGCGCACGGCAACTGCGGCAAGGACGAAGTGCGCGAAGCCGAAGTGATCGAAAACATCGCCTCCCGCATCGCAACGGGAGAGTCGGGCATCAGCGGCATCATGATGGAAAGCTTCCTGAAAGCCGGCAATCAGAAGCCCGCTCCGCTCGACCAGCTCGAGTACGGCAAATCCATCACCGACGCCTGCGTGCCGTGGGAACGTACCGAACAGTTGCTGCACACGCTTGCCGATGCGGTCGAAAGCCGTCGCGCACTCGCCAAATAAGCGCAA
>SAMEA3387442__coassemble_674_pt1 | contig 6367 bp, 4 predicted proteins | sample SAMEA3387442__metabat2_low_PE_009 | metagenome-assembled genome bin SAMEA3387442 (sample SAMEA3387442) | Felis catus | biome: Faeces | place: United Kingdom | collected 2012
AATGGCGATTGTCGATGAGGCGAAACTGGGGTATCTGGACTTTCTTTCGCGTGAGGATCGGGTACGCCACCATCGCTACGTTGAGGAAATGAAGCAGTATGACATGATGCGCTCCGGCGACATCAATGCCATTTCGGAAAGCGCGAAACTGTGGGATTCCGGACTATACGGCCATCTGTCGGACGATCCTCTGAAAAACGCGAAATACCGTTTCATCACCACCATTACCTTGGCCACGCGTTTCGCCATTGAAGGTGGCATGGACGAGGAAGACGCATACAACGCCTCCGATCTGTACATTCAAGATCTTGACAATTGCAAGACTCCGGAAGACGTGCGCCGACTGCACACCGACATGATGACCTTCTTCACTTGGGCCATGGCCGACATGCAGAAAACCGACACCCATTCCAAAGCCGTCAACGAATGCATGGACTACATCCACTACCATCTGCATGAGAAAATCACTGTCGCGATTCTGGCGCAACGCGTGCATTTGAATCCCACGTATCTGTCGGAACTGTTCGCACGCGAAACGGGAACGTCATTGTCGCAATACATTACCGACAAACGTATGGAAGCCGCCGAAAACATGCTGAAATATTCGGAATACAGCTTCAATGAGATCGCACAGATCCTCGCATACCGGTCGCAAAGCCATTTCACGAAAGTGTTCAAAAAACATAGCGGCATGACACCGGGGGAATACCGCGCCAAGTATTCGCAGAACGGCATCTGGCCGGAGTAGTAGCGCCTCGGCGTGTCGCGGGCGATGCGGTGAACCGGACGTAACGACATCGCGAACTTCGGTTGTACCAATCGTGAAATCGACGTGGTTTCGCGTGTGGCATACGTTCAAATCGACTACGGTGGAAGCATTCAATGATGATGCGCGCCGGCCGAATGAACGGCAGAACGGAAACGCGCGCAGGATGTGGATGAAAGCAAAGGAATAAGCGAATATGGGAATGCCCCTTGATTTGTATGTGATTCGACATGGCGAATCCGAAGCAAACGTGATTATCAGTGCCGGTGAACAGGGTGACAACTCGCTGTATACGCAGGACAACGTCACCGTGCCCGACCGTTCGTGGAGGCTTACGGCCACCGGCCGCAAGCAGGCGGACTGCATCGGCCGCTGGCTGGTCTCACAGCAACCGTTGTTCGACCGCTACCTCGTCTCGCCGTACGTGCGCACGCGTGAGACGGCTGCCACGATGGCCCTGCCTAAGGCGAAATGGGAGGAGACACGCGTGCTGCGCGAACGCTCCTGGGGTGAGATCAATACCATCACGAAAGACGATTTCAAAACCAATTACGCGCGCAACTGGATGTTCAAGAACACTGATCCACTGTATTGGCGTCCGCCGGCGGGCGAATCGATCGCCGATGTGGCCGAAAACCGCGTGCATAATCTGCTCACGTCCCTGAACCGCAAGTCGGACGCGGAATCCGTGGTGATGGTCAGTCACGGAGACCTCATGCTGGCGCTTATGCTCACTTTGGAGGACTTGTCCGACGAGGAATTCATGCACCGTGCGGCGTCCGACGAATGGAAAATCACTAATTGTACGTGCTTCCATTATTCGCGTCGCGATCCGGCCACCGGGCGTACTCACAAGCGTTTCCGTTGGGAACAGACCGCCCGTCCGGTGTTCGACGGTGCGGAAGGTCGTTGGGTGGTGAAGGTCGAAGATTGGCGTGAATTCAAGCGTCCAGTGCTGTCGAATGGCGATTTGGTGGACGTTGTTCATGCGGTTGACCGTCACCTGTGATGTGTGTCGGTCTGTTGATTGCATGATCGGATTGGCCGATATCGACGATTGATGCCCCCATCTTGCGTACGAAACGCGCCCGTGTCCACGCCCCACTACAATGGCTGTGACACGCGGCGCGTTTTTGCTTGCCGCGAAAGAGAGTTAAGGAGACAATCGCATGTCCAATCTGTTCACGTGGCAGGTCCACGGTGACGGCAAGACGCTGAAGCCGGGCGAAGTCGTTGAGCCTGACGAGCGCCTGACTTGGCCGCGCACCGCCGAAATCGGCGCACAGCATGTCATCGCCATGTTCGGTGCCACGTTCCTCGTGCCGATTCTGACCGGTTTCGACCCGTCCACCACCTTGTTCTTTACGGCCATGTCGACCGCACTGTTCCTGCTGATCAACAAGAACATGCTGCCGAGCTACCTGGGCTCGTCCTTCGGTTTCATCGCGCCGATCACCGCCGTGGCCAGCGCCCACAAGGGCCTCGCTGTCGCGTCCTTCGGCATCATGGTCACCGGTATCCTGCTGGCCCTGATCGGCGTGCTCGTCCATTACGCGGGCGCCAAGTGGATCGACATCATCATGCCGCCGGTTGTCAACGGTGCCATTGTGGCCATCATCGGCTTCAATCTGGCTCCGAGCGTGTGGAACAACTTCAAGGTCGCTCCCGACACCGCCATCGTCACCCTCGTGGCCGTGCTGCTCGTCGCCGTGTTGTTCAAGGGTCTGCTCGGCCGACTCAACATCCTCATCGGCGTGATCATCGGCTACGCGTACGCCTGCTTCCGTGGCCAGGTCGACTTCTCAGCCATCGGCAAGGCCGCATGGGTCGGTCTGCCGGAATTCCGTCTGCCGCAGGTCGACTTCACCATCCTGCCGATGTTCATCCCAGTCGTGCTCGTGCTCATCGCCGAAAACGTCGGCCACGTCAAGTCCGTGTCCCAGATGACCGGCCGCGATTATGACGACCAGATCGGCACCGCCCTGTTCGCCGACGGTCTTGGTACCACCATCGCCGGTTTCGGCGGCGGCTCCGGCACCACCACCTACGGCGAGAACATCGGCGTGATGGCCGCCACCAAGGTCTACTCGACCGCCGCGTACTGGTGCGCCGCCGCGTTCGCGCTGATTCTGAGCCTGTGCCCGAAGTTCGGTGCCATCATCAACACCATTCCTGCTGGCGTGCTCGGTGGCGTGACCACCCTGCTGTACGGCATGATCGGCATGGTCGGCATCCGTATTTGGGTTGAGAACAAGGTCAACTTCGACAAGCCGCTGAACATCATGGTTGCCGCAATCACCATGATCATCGCCATCGGCCAGTTCGCGTTCGCTTTCAATGGCATTTCCTTCAACGGCATCGCCATCGGCACCATCGTGGTCCTCGTCGCCTACCACGGCCTGAAGGCCATCGGCAAGGCTACCGGCACCATTGCCAAGGACGATCCGGACGTTCTGTGACGGACGGCAATCAGCCGTATCGGACCCGTCGGTCTTATGGCCGGCGGGTTCTTTTTGTACGTGTTTCCATACAAACGTTCCAACATATTTCGTCAATCGATCAATGTGTTGCGTTGAGCAGGTTTTATGATGGTGCGTGTAAGTGAATGTGCATGCGGCAAGGGAGGCATGATGAGCACTGCAGCAGGAAAGAAGATCGCTATCGTCACCGGTTCCGCGCTTGGATTGGGATATGAGCTGACTCGACAGCTGATCGCCAAAGGATGGTTCGTTGCTGGTATTGATTTCAATGGCGCACGTCAGGCGGAGTTGTCAAAGGCTTTTGCTGCCGACGAATACAGAGCTTTTGTGGGCGATATTTCCGACGAATCGTTCGTGAAGAACTCTGTTGCCGCAATCTCGAAAATCGGTCATATCGATTTGCTGATCAACAATGCCGGGCAGCCTTCGTTCAAAGTCCCGACCGCATACGAGGCGGCCGATGTGGACAAGTGTCTGAAGGGGCTGAAAGGCATGGTGTTGTGGAGTGTGGAAACGCTGAAAGCAGACGGTGAGCGGGATCTCAAAATCGCCAACGTTATGTCTACTGCGGCAACGCGCGGCAACCCCAACGAATCCGTGTACTGCGCCACCAAGTGGGGTGAGAAGGGCTACACCAAGAGTTTGCAGGCCGCATACAAGGGGACCAGTGTGAAAATCGTGGGTGTCTATCCAGGTGGCATCGACACCCCGTTCTACCGTGACAGCCATGACTACGTTTCAGAAGAAAAGCAGCATACCTTCATGCGTGCCAACCAACTGGCCGAAGTGATTTTGTTCAATCTGGTCAACGAAGCGAATCTGACCGTCACCGATATCGAAATCAACCGCAATCCGGCGTGAATATAACGGATATGAAGGATTGAAGGAACGTAAGAAAAAGTATCGGGCATAGGCTACAGTTATTAGGTTTGCGCAACGTGCGTAATATTTGACATGAAAGGCCATTGTGCCCGATACCGTTTTTGATGAAGATACCCTCGCAGCCGCTTCCGAAGCGATGGGCGAGGAAGAGGAACGCCCGCTGACATTCGCTGAACTCGGCGTTCCTGGTCCGCTGGTCCGCGTGCTTGCGGCCGATGACAAGAAAACCGCTTTCCCGATTCAGGCCGACACGCTTCCCGATTCGTTGGCTGGGCGAGACATTCTTGGCCGCGGTCGTACCGGCTCCGGTAAGACGCTGGCATTCTCGATTCCGCTGGTCGCTCGTCTGGGTGAAGTGGATGCCAACGAATATGAGAATATGAGCCAGTTCCGCCACGAGGTCAATCGTGTGAAGCAGGCCCATGCCGAGGAACGTCGTGCCGACGATTTCGTGCCTCATCCGCGTGGCTTGGTGCTTGCTCCGACCCGTGAGCTCGCCAACCAGATCAACGATGTGCTCATGCCGCTCGCCCAGATATACGGCATCAACACCACCACCGTGTATGGCGGCGTACGTTATGCCCGCCAGATCCGTGACCTTCAGGCCGGTGCCGATATTGTGGTGGCCTGCCCGGGTCGTCTTGAGGATTTGATCGAACAGGGCGCGCTCACCTTGGACAAGGTTGAGGTCGCGGTTATTGATGAGGCCGACGAAATGGCCGATATGGGCTTCCTCCCGCCAGTCAAACGACTGCTCGGACAGATTTCGTTCGATGCGCAGATCATGCTGTTCTCCGCCACGCTCGACCATGGCGTGGACGAAGTGGTGGAAACCTTCCTGTCCGATCCGAAGGTGCATAGCGTCGATTCCGCGACGGCGACCGTTGACGAGATGACCCACCATGTGTTCAAAACCACGCAGGGCAACCGTCACGAGCTGGTGCGAACCCTCGCTTCCGGCAAAGGCCGTCGCATTCTGTTCACCCGTACCAAATTCCAGACGCAGAAGCTTGCCAAGGATTTAACGCAGAACGGCATTCCTGCGGCCGAATTGCACGGCAACCTGAGCCAGAACCAGCGTGACCGCAATCTGGCCGCCTTCAACTCCGGCGATGTGAACGTTATGGTGGCCACCGATGTGGCCGCGCGAGGCATCGACGTTTCCGGCGTGGAACTCGTAGTGCAGGTCGAACCGCCGGAAGATCCGAAATCCTTCCTGCATCGTTCCGGACGAACCGCGCGAGCCGGCCATTCCGGTGACGTGGTGACCATCATTCTGCCGAACCAGCGCCGCAGGACCCGTCGCATGATGCGTGAGGCCGGACTGACGGTCGAACCGATCGATGTGACCCCTGATTCGCCGGAAGTGTTGGAACTCGTAGGCGAAGTGGCCGAGCCGGTGTTCGGCTGGACGCTTGAGCAGTCGCAGCCGGCAGGAAATCCGCGCCGTAGGAAGAACGGCAAGGGGAGTACCGACGGCGAACGTTCCGGCAGATCGAACCGTTCCGGCGGGCGTAACAAGGATCGCGGCAAAGACAAGGGCGGTAAGCCGTTTAAGTCCGAACGTAAGGATCGTCGCGATCGCGACCAGCGTGAGGAGCGTAACGACAGCGCGAAGAAGTTCGAGCCGAAGAAGAACCGTGCGGAACGCCGTGCCGCCAAGTTCGAAGGTCGTGACAATCGTGAATTCGAAGCGCGTGAACATCGTTGGGAACATCCTGAAATTCAAGAGGAACGCCGCGAACAGCACGAGGAAAAGCGCAACAGCAAGCGTCGTGAAAAGTATGCGCGCCTGCATGAGCAGCAGCGCAGCGACAACGAGCAGCGCGAAACGACGAACAAGCGTAGGAACGACGGAGATTACGGCAATACCGACAATCGCAGGAAACTGGGAAAGAAGAAGTCCGGACAGCTTGTGAAAAAGCAGGGTGCGCCAAGCAAGAAGCAGCGCAAGTCTGAAGCCCGTGCCGAACGTCAGTATGACGATAATCGTCGGTCCAAAGGCAAGAAGCATGACGAACGTTCCTCGGATGCGAAACGCTATGACCGTCATACGGAAGTCAAGCGTGGCGGCCGTGGCGAACGTCACGACAAGCATGCAGGGCAGTCACGCCATCGCCATGCGAACATCAGGAAAGCGCCATTCCGCACGCGTTGATCGCTGAAAAGCAAAATCAAAGCTCGCGTAGCTGGTAAACAATAGAAAACGGTGTCCGCCATGGTATATGAACACTTGGCG
>SAMEA3387442__coassemble_613_pt1 | contig 4403 bp, 4 predicted proteins | sample SAMEA3387442__metabat2_low_PE_009 | metagenome-assembled genome bin SAMEA3387442 (sample SAMEA3387442) | Felis catus | biome: Faeces | place: United Kingdom | collected 2012
CGATGGTCTGCAACGCGAGAATCATCGTGGCGAGCGCTTCGATAGGACCGGTGCCCTTGTGCGGGTAGCCGGCATGCGTGCCCGTAGCGTGGAGCGTGACATGGAATTTCACGCATCCGGCCATCATGGGGTCAGGGCCGATGGCAATCTGCCCGGGCGCATAGTTGGGGTTGTTGTGTGCGCCGATGATGGCGGAGACGTCGGCCAGCAGTCCCGCGTCGATCATGGCGCGTGCGCCGGTGCCTGTTTCTTCGGACGGCTGGAACAGCAGTTTGATGGATCCCTTGATTTGTTTGCGGTGTTTGGCAAGCCAGAATGCCGCTCCCAGCAGATATGACATGTGCAGGTCGTGGCCGCAGCCGTGCATGACTCCATCGTTGACCGAGGAGAATGGCAATCCCGTGTCTTCCTGAATGGGAAGACCGTCGATGTCGGCGCGCAATGCGATGCGCGGTCCGGGTTGTTCTCCACGGATCAGCCCGACCACACCCGATTCGAGCGGATTGTTCAGGATTTCGATGTCGTGCGCTCTGAGCAGTTGCTCAATGTAGGCGCTTGTTTTGAATTCCTTGAAGCTGCGCTCCGGATGGGCGTGCAGGTAATGGCGGATTTCGATGAGTTCCGGCGTGATTTCGACATGTTCAGTCATCTTGCGTGAATCCCCCTTGGTTGCTTCTCTCCATTAAGATTAAGCGGCTTTCACCGTTGCTGTCAGCGTTTCAGCAGGTGCTTCGCGATGGCATTGGCGACGCCCTGCACCACCTGAACAAGTACAATCATAATGATTACCGCCGTCCAAGTCACAGTCTGGTCGAATTTCTGGTATCCGTAGGCGATGGCGAAATTACCAAGACCGCCGCCGCCGATGTATCCGGCCATGGCCGACATGTCGAGCACGCCGATGAACAGGAACGCGTAGGCGAGAATCAGCGGCGCGAGCGCCTCCGGAATAAGCACGGTACACACGATGGTGAATTTCGAGGCTCCCATGGCTCGTGCCGCTTCGATCACACCGGAGTCGACGGGAACCAGATTCTGTTCGACAAGCCTGGATGTGGCCATGGTGCACATGATGATCATCGGGAAGATCGCGGCGGCCGTGCCGATGGAGGTGCCGATGACTTTGATGGTCAACGGTTGCATGGCTGCGAGGAAGATGATGAACGGTATCGGTCGGATGATGTTCACGATCACGTCGAGGATGCGGTAAACGACCGCGTTTTCGAATAGGTTGCCAGGACGCGTTCCGTAGAGTACCACGCCGAGGACCAGTCCGAGAATACCGCCCACGATCATGGTGACGAGCACCATTTCCAAGGTTTGCCCGATGGATTCAAACAGGAGCGGTCGTAGTACCGTCCAGTCGCTACGGCTTGCGAGGGTTACGCCTTCAATCTGTGTCATGCCTGCTCCTGTCCGGCCTTGATAAGGGCCTGTTCATATGGTGTCGGCTGTGCCGCGGTACCGAAATCGACGATATCGCTGTTTTGCGCCAGTTCGTTCAGGAACGATTCGACATTGTCTCCGCCGAATTCGTAGGTGATCGCTCCGATGGCTACGCCGTTGACAGTGTCGATACCGCCGTACAGGAGGCTGCTTCGTACGCCGTGTTTGGCGATAAGTTGTGAGATGTTCTGCCCGGATGCCGCGATGACGGTACCGTCTTCACGCTCTTCGACGTCATGCTGTCGAATAAGCACTGTGACGATGTGTCCGAGATTTTCCTCATGCATGGTGTTGATGCGCGACTCTTCAGGAATACCACTGATGGCGGTGGAGATGAATCGTTTGGTCACCGGCTGTCGCGGGGCCGCGAACACGTCGTAAACGCTGCCGGATTCCACTACTTTGCCGGAACTTATGACCGCCACACGGTTGGCGATCTGCTGCACGACGTTCATCTGGTGGGTGATGAGCACGATGGTGATACCCATTTCCTTATTGACTCGTTTAAGCAGCGACAATACTTCCGTAGTGGTTTCCGGATCCAGAGCGCTGGTCGCCTCGTCGGCAAGCAGGATCTTAGGATTCGTGGCCAATGCCCTGGCGATGCCGACGCGCTGCTTCTGGCCGCCGGAAAGCTGCGACGGATATTTGTTCGCATGGTCGCTTAAGCCTACGAAGTCAAGCAATTGCGCCACGCGCTTGTCCTGATAATCCTTGCGCCAATGGTCGAGCTGCAACGGATAGGCGATGTTCTGCGCCACTGTTTTGGTGGAGAATAGGTTGAACTGCTGGAAGATCATGCCGATTTTCTGTCGAATCGGACGAAGCTTGGATTCGCTGAGCGACGACACTTCGGTGCCAAGTACCGTGACCGTACCCGATGTCGGCTTCTCCAAAGCATTGATCAGGCGCACCAATGTGGATTTGCCGGCTCCGGAATAGCCGATGATGCCGAAAATGTCACCTTCGTTGATGGTGAGGCTCACATCGTCGACGGCGCGAGCAACGGTCGTGCCGCGTTTGCCGCCGTCAGTGCCGCTGCCACGCTGCCGGAACTCCTTGACCACATGGTCGAATGTGATGATCGGTGTGTGTTCTGTCATACTGCCGCTTTCATTAATGGTTTTTCAACCCTTGACCATACAACCACGCCTGACGTTGGTCGCACATACAGGAAAGCCCCCTCCTTGGAGGGAGCTTTCCGAAAAGGACTTACTCGGCGTCCTTGGCTTCCTGTTCGATCGTCTTCAGGTAATCCTGAAGTTCGGATGTGCTGAACTTGTCAGCCAGAACCGCGGTGCCGCCGGAATTCTCCTGCAGCTTGTCAAGCACGCTCGAGGTCTGGAAGATCTTAACGACCTTCTTGTAGACCTCGTTGTTCACGTCGGCCTTGCGAGTGGCAAAGATGTTGATGTACGGACGGGCTTCTTCGGATTCGGCGTCATCCTGGTAAATGGCGTCGGTGGCCTTCAAACCAGCGTCGGCGACATAATCATTGTTGATGACGCCTGCCGCGACCTGCGGGTCCTTCAGGGAGTTGGCGACCTGTTCGGCCTTCAGCGGGGTGACCTTGACCTTGGACTTGGATTCGTCGATGTCCTGCGGAGTGGAGAACGGCGTCCAATCGCCCTTCATCGTCACCAAGCCTGCAGCCTTGAGCACGCCGATGGCACGGGCCTGGTTGGTCTCGTCGTTCGGAATTGGGATGGTGCTGCCTTCAGGAATCTCGTCGACGCTCTTGTACTTGGTGGAATACACACCGAGCGGGTAGATTGCCACGCCGCCGATCGGCTGCAGATCCTTGTTGTTCTGCACATTGTAGTTGGCCAGATACAGTAGGTGCTGGAACTCGTTGAGGTCAAGCTCACCGGAGTCGACGGCCGGATTCTCGGAAGTGTAATCCTGGAAATCAACGATATCGACGTACAGGTTCTGCTTTTCGGCCTGCTTCTTGAATTCCACCCACTGCGGATCGGTGGCGCCCACCACACCGATCTTCACCGGGTTGGCCTCGGTTCCCTTTTCTGCGGTCTTGTCGGATCCGTTGAACGCACGAACTCCAAAGAACGCTCCGACCGCGACCAGTGCGACCACCACGACGGCGATGATGATGTTACGTACCGTGTGATTGACGCGGACCGGTTCTTCCGGCAATCCTGCCGGCTGCTGATTTGCTTCTGCCATGATGAATCCTCTCTCTTCTTCTTCCTCATTGCTTTGCATGGTTTCCAACGTGTCTGTGATGGACTGCATGCCATCGCGTCGTGTCCAACCATACGCGACGCTTCCGCTGCGAGACGCCGAAACCTAAAAATTGCCTTATCGGAGTTCGTTATAGCGGGCGTTCAATCGCAATGATTCCAGCATTTTCATCAATCCTCCGGAATGTATGGAATCATGCACAATAGTGGCATGCACAGGTGTGTCGGCAATCATGTCCGCTCCCTACACTGAGACAAGCGAGCAATTACGAAATTGCATATTCGGAAGGTGTTTTCCATGACCACAATCGACATTAAAGCGGCGTTTTTCGATATCGACGGAACGTTGACGAGCTTCACCACGCACGTCGTACCGCAATCCACCATTGACGCATTGCGCGCGCTACAATCCAATGGCGTCAAGATTTTCATCTGCACCGGTCGCCCTCCTGCGCAGATGAATGTCGTGTTGGATACCATTCCCGTCGATTTCGATGGCATTGTCGGGTTCAATGGCCAATACTGCACTGACGACAGCGGATTTTTGGAAAAGCATACGCTTGACGCAACCGATGTGGCCACGATCGTGCGTTGGCTGGATGAGCATGAAGACATCGTCGCCTGCATCGGCGAAGAGGATTACGTGTATTTCAACCACAGCAACGATCAGATGCGCCGCACGTGGGCAAGCCTGGGCAAGACCGCGCCGGACGTATTCTTTGACGATCCTCGAGTGCGCACGGCGAAACATGAGAC
>SAMEA3387442__coassemble_5005_pt1 | contig 3458 bp, 3 predicted proteins | sample SAMEA3387442__metabat2_low_PE_009 | metagenome-assembled genome bin SAMEA3387442 (sample SAMEA3387442) | Felis catus | biome: Faeces | place: United Kingdom | collected 2012
CTGTAAAACTCTATGGAACCGTGTTCCCGTACTGCATTCAGTATGGGAGGGAAACCCGCGAAGACAGGCCATTGCAAAAAACCGAGCGTATTCCATACCGGAAACGAAGCGAAAATGAAACGGCCCTTGTGAAAATCTTGTGCCTTGTGTAGTATCAAGCGCAGACACGGGGGCCGTATGGCTGAGAGGAAGCAAGCGCTTCAACCGTATGAACGTATACCGGGTAATGCCGGCGCACGGACGTCTCTCTTTTCCCGTGCCTTGACATAGAGAAAGGCACATTCATGACCGTAAATGAATCTTCCGTGGTGAAGAAGCATAACAATAAATGGCGAGTTGTTGACATCGTCGTGGCCGCTATCATCGCGGTTGCGGCTGGCGTGATTTTCTGGGGCTGGGATGTCATCTGCGCCGCTCCGATTACGCTTTTCGAAGCGGTGACGCCGGGCTTCGAAGGCTTGTTGAACGGCATCTGGCTGTTTGCGGGTCCGCTGGCCGCCATCATCGTGCGAAAGCCTGGCGCTGCGTTGTTCGCTGAAACCCTTGCCGCCGCTCTGGAGCTTGCCATGGGCAATCCGTGGGGCATCGGCGGTTCTTTGATTATCGGTATCTGCCAAGGCCTCACTGCCGAAATCGGTTTTGCGATTTTTGCATACAAACGTTGGGATTTGCTGTCGACCACCATCGCTGGAACCCTCGCCGGCTTGGGATGCTTCCTGTATAACTGGACCGTGAATCCTGCTTGGGCAGGTTTGCGTATTGTCGTCAGCTGCGTCACTTCCGTTATTTCCGGCGCTCTGGTGGCTGGAGTCCTGATGTATCTGCTGCAGCAGGCCATCGCTCAAACAGGCGTGCTTGACCGTTTCGAATCCGGCCGTGCGAAGGCCTTGGTATGACGATTCGTTAATGAAGTCCCGTATCGCATTCACAGTGGTGGATACGGGACTTCTTTGATGCGTGTTCGTTCTGCAAACGCGGAATGCAAGAGGAATGAAAGAACGATTCATGGGTACTGATGCAGAAAAATCGTTTTCCGCAGCCGGGGTGGTCGCACGCGATTGGGGATGGCGACACGCCTCACGTAAGGATTTCGCGTTAAGGCATGTGGATTTCACCATACAGCCAGGGGAGCGCGTGTTGTTGTTGGGCGCTTCCGGCGCTGGAAAATCGACGTTGATGTCCGGTCTTGCCGGCGTGCTCGGCGGCGATGACGAAGGCGAGCTTGAAGGAGAGCTGCTGATTGACGGAGTGGACGCCCGTCAGGCACGCGGACGTTCCGGATTGGTGTTGCAGGATCCTGACGCGCAGACGATTCTGGAACGTGTGGGCGATGACACCGCTTTCGGTTGTGAAAATCTGAATCTGCCGAAAGATGAGATTTGGAGCAGGGTCCGTTCCTCGCTCGACATTGTTGGACTCGGCTACATGAAACTTGACCGCTCCACACGCAGACTGTCCGGCGGCCAGCGCCAGCGTCTGGCCTTGGCCGGCGTGCTCGCCATGCATCCCGGACTGCTGCTGCTCGACGAACCGACGGCCAACCTCGATCCGGAGGGCGTCAAGGAAGTGCATGATGCGGTACGCCATGTGCTGGAACAGACCCGTGAAACCTTGGTGGTGGTGGAACACCATATTGACGTATGGCTTGATCTGGTGGATCGGGTTATCGTACTCGGCAAGCCGGAGGCCGACTCGCATGTCAGCGGCGTCATCGCAGACGGCACTCCGGAAGAAGTGTTCGGCAGCATGGCATCGGTGCTCGCAAAGGGCGGCGCATGGGTTCCAGGACGCACCATCGAAAGTCATACCCCCGAATCCAGCCAATCGTCGGGAGATGTTGTTCTGCGAACGGAGGATCTCAGCTTCGGGCGTGACTTCGCGCTTGGCGAGCATGTGAACCTCGTGCTCCATGCTGGCGAGATCACCGCACTGACCGGCAAAAACGGCGTGGGAAAATCCACGCTCGCGTTGACTTTGGCCGGCTTGCTCAAGCCGATTTCCGGCCGTGTGAGCATGGATGAGACCATGGTTCCCGCACGTAGGGAGAACGACGTCTTCACTTGGAAAAGTCGGGATCTGCTCGGACGGATCGGCATGGTGTTCCAGGAGCCGGAACACCAGTTCGTCGCATCCAGCGTGCGTGACGAAGCGGCGGTCGGCCCCAAATCCATGGGCAAGAGCGAAGAAGAGTCTTACGCTATAGCCGACAACATGCTTGAGCGTATGAATCTTGCTAGATTCGCTCAAGCTAATCCGTTCACATTATCGGGCGGCGAAAAAAGAAGGCTTTCCGTTGCCTCCATGCTGGCCGCCGCGCCGAAAGTCTTGGTGATGGACGAGCCGACGTTCGGCCAAGACTTCACCACATGGACGGAAATGGTGAAACTGATCGCCGGTGCGCGTGACGCCGGCTGTTCCGTCATCATGGTCACCCATGACGAACCATTGATCGAAACGTTGGGAGCGCGTCGCGTTCTCGTAAGCGAGGGGGAGTGAGATGGAACAGTTGGAAACCATCAGCGTGGTACCGCACAAGGAACGTCATGACGATGCCAAGCCGGCATCGCCGTCATGGTTCGTGGCAAAAATCAATCCGGTCAGCCGTTTCATCGGCGCGCTGATACTATGTATTCCCATGTTCGTGACGCTGGACGTGGTCTCCGCGTCCGTGGCACTCGCATTGGAGGTGTTGTTGCTCTGGATTGGCGGCGTCGCTCCGTGGACGGTGCTTCGTAAAACCTGGCCGGTGTGGATTGCCGCTTCGGGAAGTTTCATTTCCGTGTCGTTGTATGGCAAGACCTCCGGGGCCGTGCTGGTCAATCTCGGTGATGTCGTTGTGATTTCGCAGGGATCGTTGTACTTGGCGTTGGCCACGTTCCTGCGTGTGGCGGCCATTGCCGTTCCCGGCGTGATTCTTGCGCTTGGTCTTGATCCGACTGATTTGGCCGATGGTCTGGTGCAGATTCTGCATTTGCCGTCGCGTTTCGTGTATGGCGGTTTGGCTGGCATGCGCATGTTTACTTTGCTGCAGGATGATTGGCGTGCGCTTGGGCAGTCCCGTCGTTCTCGTGGATTGGGCGACGGCAGCGCCGTCAAACGTGTGTTCTCGCAGGCGTTCAGTCTGCTGGTCGTGTCGATTCGACGCGGCACGAAACTCGCCACCGCCATGGAAGCTCGTGGTTTCGGCGCGGACGCTCCGCGAAGCGAGGCTAGGAAATCGAGCTTACATGCCGTCGATTGGCTGTTTTACGTGATTTGCGTGGCCGTGCCGGTGATTGCGTTGTCTTGCGCTTATTTCACCGGTTACTGGCATTGGGCTTTTACCGGCACTGGCAATTAATCGGAGCAGGGCTGCGCAGTACGAGGTTTGTTGAATGCGCGGCGGATTTGCGAAGGGCGTTTCATTCGTTGTATGGAATGGAACGCCCTTCGCATTTGCCCGTTGTTTTTCTCAAAAA